>Ga0208879_1001418_pt1 | contig 22556 bp, 16 predicted proteins | sample Knorr_S15_td_Bot_FD_185605 | JGI IMG/M metagenome (GOLD analysis project Ga0208879, IMG submission 185605) | Marine microbial communities from Southern Atlantic Ocean transect - Knorr_S15_td_Bottom_ad_5009_LV_A (SPAdes) (version 2) | ecosystem: Environmental > Aquatic > Marine > Oceanic | place...
GGCCACCGGCCGTTAGCAACAGGCAGATCGATTTCCCGATGATGCAATGGTTGCGTTCCCAGTCGACCAAAGCGGCGTGGTTATTGTTGGGGCTGGTGGTGGTGTCCACCGCATTTTATTCCTTGGCCTTCCAGATGGTTTACGCGAACGACCATCCGGCGGTGGCGGCCTCTCGTTGGATCAACCAGAACGTGGCCTACGGTTCAAAGATCGTCAGCGATAACCACTGGGATGAATTTATTCCCAACCTGTATGGCTATGACGTTTGGCAGTTCCCGGTGTACAACCAACCGGACGACCGGGAAAAGATGAATGAACTTGCCAAGCGCCTCTCGAAAGCCGAATACGTGGTCTTCTACAGCAACCGTCCATACAGTAGCGTGGCCCGTGCCCCGGATCGGTACCCACTGAGCAATTCCTACTATCGGAAGCTATTCGAGGGAGAGTTAGGTTATCTGCTGGACCGAAGATTTACTTCCCATCCCAGGTTGTTGGGAATCTCCTTCCAAGACAATCCGTTCAAAAGGGCCGGTCTCCCTTCCCCGAGACCGACGGCGCCGGACCAAGACGCTCTTCTGAAGCTAGACCTGGGGTACGCCGACGATAACGTGGTTGGCTACGACCATCCCCAGGTATTGATATTTCACAACCAATACAAGATGAGCGAGGGTGAGTTAAGGCTGGAGTTATCAAGGCTCCGCGTGGAAGGCTTCCGAAGGCCACCGGTTGGATTGCTGATGACGGCGGATGAAGCGGCGGTGCAGCAGGGCGGAGGTACTTGGTCTAGCATAATCCTCCGGGAAAGTTGGACCAACGCGCTGCCCGTTCTGGCCTGGTTGTTGGTAGTGGAGTTGATATACCTGGCGGCGTTGCCTCTGTCCATGTTCCTGTTCAGGCCCTTGCCCGACAGGGGAATCGTTCTGGCTCGTATCGTTGGTTTGCTGGGAGCGAGTTACGTGGCCTGGCTCCTGGTTAGTCTGGGGTGGCTCGAATTATCCCGAACGGCCATCTACCTGGGAATACTGGCGTTAGCCTCTTTGTCGGGGCTGGTCCTGTTCTTCCGATGGCGGGAGATACGAGGGTTCTTCGCTCAACATTGGCGGCTGGCACTCACTGGAGAATTCATCTTCCTGGCGGCTTTTCTGGTGTTCGTGGTGGTAAGGGCGGCGAACCCGGACCTTTGGCACCCATACCGGGGCGGGGAAAAGCCTATGGAACTGGCTTATCTCAACGCGGTAGTTCGCTCCACGTCGTTGCCCCCCTTCGACCCGTGGTACGCCGGGGGCTACATGAACTACTACTATTGGGGTTACTTCGTGCTGGCGGGATTGATTCGGGTAACCAGCATCGTCCCGTCTACAGCCTTCAATCTGGCCGTACCCCTGTTTTTCGCGTTGACTTTTTCCGGGGCTTATTCCTTGGTCTATAACCTGGCTGAGGGTGCCCGCCGGTCCAATATATCCGGTAGCTCGGAACCCACGGTTGCTGGAATTCGGGCCCGCGGCCGGTTGTGGCGTATCTCTTTATGGACTCCCATCGGCGCCGGTTTGACGGCGGGATTATTCGTTTCAGTCATCGGTAACTTGGACGGCATAATCCAGATCGCTCAGGGTATCTGGTACAAATATCTGGTATGCCGCGGCTTGATCGGCGGGCTCTTCCTGTCCGTGGCGGAAAATTGCCGCAACTTTCCCGACTTCGACTTCTGGCGAAGCAGCCGGATGATTCCCCCGTTGGATAATTTCGACCCGTCGCCTCTAGCCTTTTGGGTGCCCGAGAAAATCGCCGGATCTCCGGACGTTTCATGGCATATCACCGAGTTCCCTTTCTTCACCTTTTTGTTCGCCGACTTGCACCCTCACATGATGGTAATGCCCTTCACCTTGCTGGTCATCGGCCTGGGATTGGCCATGTTGGTAGGGTTGCGCCAAAGTGGCCTGGTCTGGAGGGTGACAACGAGCGCGGCCTTAGCGGTGACCCTGGGGGCGTTGTGGGTGATAAATAGTTGGGATTACCCTTCATACGTCCTGCTCGCCGTGGCGATATTAGGGTTGGCGGTCTACTTCAGTCCGGGACGAGCCCCGCGTAGATTAGCTATGTTGGCGGTACTAGTCGTGGGCGTTTTGGCCCTCAGCGTAGTAGCTTTTTATCCATTTCACCAGTTTTATGAGACGTTCCAGACTGGGTTGGAGCCGACGAAGTGGCGGACGCCGCTGCACCGTTACCTGGGCATCCACGGTTTGTTCTTATTTGTCGCCCTGACCTATTTGGTGCATCAGACACGGCAAACCCTGATTCAAGTAGGACGAGGCCTAGCCGCCGAGTTGTCACGATTTGCCGATAATACGCAGGGCTTAGGTATTTTTAGCAGGAGCATATCTTGGCCTAGAACAGCCTGCGCGGTTGGACTGCTTTTGGCGGTATATCTGGCCGCCGCGGATTTCTGGACGGCCGCGCTTCTGATGGGTGTGTTGGTCCTAGCAGGGGTTGCGGTCCGAGACGTGCTGCGGTCCAGGGAGATCGGCGGTCCATTCGCTATATTGTCGCTGCTGCTGCTGGGCATGGGCTTGGCCATCAGCGTCGGGGTGGACTTGGTGCGTTTGGAAGGCGACATCGGCCGCATGAACACCCAATTCAAGTATTACTTGGAAGTATGGGTGCTGTTCAGCCTGGCCGCGGCCTACATGCTTTGGTATCTGGGATCCCAGGTCCGCCCCCAGGCTGGTCCGAATTGGGGTAGAAGGACCTGGATGGGCGTACTTGCTGTCCTTGTTGGTTCCAGCTTGATCTACACAGTTATGGGGACCCAGGTCCGCGTGGCCGATCGGTTCAACGACGGGCCTTTTACCCTGGATGGCACGGCCTATATGGAACAGGCCGTGCACCGGGAGTTGGAACAACCGGTCAATCTGAAGTGGGACTTGGCGGCAATCCAATGGCTGCAGAATAATGTGGTAGGTTCCCCGGTGGTGCTGGAGGCCCACAACGATCAATATCGTTGGAGCGGCCGCATCGCCACCTACACCGGGCTACCCACGGTGCTGGGCTGGCCCTGGCATCAGATACAACAGCGAATGGACTACGACTATACCGTGCGCGACCGAGCGGCCCGGGTCAAGGAGATCTACGAAACCAGTGACTTGGAACGCGCCCGGTTCCTCCTGAATAAATACAACGTTGAGTATGTCGTGGTCGGCGAGCTTGAACGCATCTATTACTCGCCCCAGGGCATAAAGAAATTCGAGGAACTTGGCGAATCTCAGTTGGTGGAAAGGGTATATCGCAACGAAGGAGTTTCCATCTACAGAAACCTGCGGTGACCGGAACGGTCGAGGTCTTAGGTGACCGGAACGGTCCAGGTCTTGAATGTAGCTGCCCATCTTCGATTTTTCAGAATGAATCCCAGCTGATCGGGAATTTGGCCGGCTTGTTCGCCTTGGGCCGCACACTTCGTCATTCCGACACCAGCCCTTCAGCGGAAGGGCGGCGAGGAATCTCTTGCCCGGCGGGTAGCAAGTGACGCATCAATAATACGTTTACATCATGGCTAGCCGTGGCAAAACGCTGTACGTGGGGGTCACTAACAATCTGGAACGTAGAGTGTACGAGCACAAGTCTGGGTTAATTGCTGGCTTCACAAAAAAATACTAACTCACGAAGCTCGTATACCATGAGGATAGTTCAGATGTTCAAGCCGCGATTGCCAGGGAAAAGCAGTCGAAAGCTTGGCGCAGGAGCAAAAAGGTTACCCTGGTGGAGTCGGTTAATCCGCTCTGGGAGGATATTGCCCTTCGTTGGTACTCCGGGTACTCCGGTTGAACCCAAGCCTGAGACCCCTCGCTGCACTCGGGGTGGCAAATTGCGCGCGGACACCAGAATAACTGTCATTCCGACGAGCGACGACTCCTGTCATTCCTCCGAAAATAGAATTGCCAACCTTCGGCCGCACACCACGTCATTCCGACACCAGCCCTTCAGCGGAAGGGCGGCGAGGAATCTCATGTGACCGCTACAATCAGGCATGAGACTCCTCATTCGTCTTCTCTGTGCGGAAAGCTCCTGGATCCCGGCCTGCGCCGGGATGACGGTAAGGACGCTATTCCGTCGTTGTAGGGTTTGCCTAAGCAAAAAAAAAATCAACTCGATACCCCTGCTCAGGGGACTCCCATGGGTTTGGGTTGTCATAAAGGTAGAAATTACTGATTATGTCAAAAACTCGGTCTCCAAATCGTTGACAAGTCATTGACATAATTGTTAAGTTTGGCTGGAATATTAAATAAATATAAAAATACTTCCAGGTGAGCAAATAGAAGCGTTAGCCATTATCCGAGACGTGTTCGTCATCGTCTTCACCGGTCTGTCGACATTGTTGCTGGTGGTGTGGAGTGTATGGCTTTTCCGGGTATATCGTTCAACCAGGCAAGTGACCCAGAACGTTGAAGAAATCACCGGGATCTTGCTAAATCGAGTAGCGCGTCCGTTGAGCGTGGTTCCGACCTTGATGGAAGTGGTTAGGGGCGTGGTGGAGTTAGTTCAAGAATATAGGAACCCCGACCGGACATCCGATGCTGACGAAATCGAAGAATAAAGGATATTTGATCTCTTAAGAAAAACTAAAATATCAGGGCTATCCCGGGCCTGGGCATGACGCGATTAACCTCGAGAAAAGCCAAGGCCCAATCCGGCTGGCCCTTCCTACGGTAGTGACTAGCTAAGCAGTGTAGGGATTTTGGCGTGTGGTGTGGTCTTAGCGGTGGCCGGAGGGAGGGCCAGTATTATTTTGCTTCTTCATCGATCCAACGCGGGTAAGACCCCAAAACTTTCAACACACTGTTAGAGGTGTTGAGGGCTTGAATGGCATCATTCACCAATGGATCTTCCCGGTGGCCGTCGCAGTCGATCAGGAAGATATACTGGCCAAGCAGTTGCTTGGTGGGCCTGGACTCTATCTTTCGCAAGTTCACGTCTCTGGACGCAAATTCATTCAAGGCCCGGTAAAGGACGCCGGGCGCTTCTTGATTGAAAGATAGGCACATCGATGTCTTGTCGGCGCCGGTGGGCGGGTGGTCGTGTAAGGCCAATATCACGAACCGGGTCATATTATTGGGGCTGTCTTGGATGTCCCGGTCCAGGATCTCGGCGCCGTAAAGCTCGGCGGCCCTTCGGGGTCCGATGGCCGCGGCCGGAATGGAACTGTTTTCCATGTCGGCAACGGCAGCCGAATTGCTCAACGAGGCAACCTGCTGGATGTTGGGGAATTCACGTTCCAGGTAATCTTGGCATTGCGCCAGCGACTGGGGATGGGAATAAATGACCTGGATGCCGCCGGACTTAGTGCCGGGCTTTGCCATCAAATAGTGGTTGATTGGCAACACCAACTCGCCAAATATAGACAAGTCGGGCTGGCTGATCAAGATATCCAGGGTATTATTCACCGCGCCTTCCAGGCTGTTTTCTATGGGAACCACACCTTGGTCGGTGGCGGAAGACGACACGGCCAGCCCCACCGCGGGTATGGTCGGGAAGGGTTGGAGCTTGGCCTGAGGGTCGTACTGAAAAGCCGCCTCTTCCGTGTAGGTGCCCGAAGGGCCGAAATATGCGATGGTTTTGACCACCCTTATACTCCGGTTAAAATGTCGTAAAGGGTCTGCTCGTCGCCGGTCATTGTCACCGCGACCAACTCGTCGTCTGCCTCAAGAACCAGTCCATCGGTCGGCAACGACGCGCCACCCTTCTTGATCACCAAAGATATAAAGCTGTGGGGCGGCAGTTCAACGTCTTCCAAACGCATGCCAACGACCCCGGCGTCACTGGGTATGTAGACGCTGATCAACTCGGTGCCAGGCGCGCTCAGGCTGCTCAGATGCACCAACGGGCGGCCAGGAATGCCTTCTTCCAGGCTGGCAAGGACGAGATGTATCGAGTTAACGACCACATCGACTCCCAGTAGATGAAAAAGCGCCTCGTTCTTGGGGTCCCTGATCACGGCCATGGTTCTTGGCACGTTGAACACGTGCTTGGTCATCTGACAAACGACCAGATTGGTATCGTCTCGACCGGTAACGGCTATCAGAACATCGGCCCGGGCCAAGCCAGCCTGTTTAAGGATCACTTCATCGGTGCCGTCGCCCTGGAGAGAGATGCCCCCCACTTCGTCGATGAGTAACTGACATCTCTCCCGGTCCTTTTCGATCACGACCACTTCGTGGCCGGTCGCCAACAAGGATTTGGCCAGATGGTATCCAATCTCACTGCAACCAACGATTACCGCAAACATCAGATGTGGTTCACTTCGCTATAGACTGCCGGATATCCTGTAGGAGCCCGAAGGAATACCCCACCACATCCAGTCCCAGGCCGGCATATAGAATCTGGAGTTGGGGGTTGTCCAGGTGACAGATCACTTTTGGCACGTTGAAGATGTGGCGGGCGATCTGGGCGGTAAGGGCGTTACGGTGATCGTCATCGGACAGGGCCAAAAAGATGTCCGTGGTATCCACGCCGGCCAGCTGCAGGTAGTCCTGCATGGTGGGCTCTATGGTCAGCACAACTTCCACACCGGGGATGTCGGACACGGATTCCAAGCATTCGCGGTCGCGGGACAGAATGGTGATTTCCGTGCCGTTGCCAGCCAAGTCTGGTACCAGGGTGGTGGTTAATCTACCGCATCCCAGAATCAATACCCGCATGGAGCAGCCTTAGGCAAGCACTGGGGCTGGGGCGCGTTCCCGCCAGAAAATGACCTGACAAGGAGCATTGTTGAAGATGTAGCTGGAGGTCGTTCCCAAGGTGCAGGAGCCAAAGCGCCGGCGGTAGGGGACCCCCAGGATGACTGCGTCCATCTGCCGGTCTTCGGCCTCCATGACTATGGCAGGTCCGGCGTGTCTGGCTCTTAAGGACCTGGCGTGGACGTCCTTTAACTTTTCTTCAGAGGCGATAACTTCGATACGGGCCAGGATCTCCTCGCCCCGATCGGTTGCCTCGCCGATCTCCGATTCCAAGGGCATCTCCAAAGGTACTTCAATGACGTAGACGGCGTGGAGGTGGGCTTTGGATTGGCGCGCCAACTGGCAAGCCCAGCGAAATACGTGCTCACTGGCCTTGTCTCCATTGACCGGCACCAGGATTCGATTAGCGTCGAGTTTAACTCCGGACACACAGCCTCCAAGACTGGCAGCGATTAACGCAGTGAAACGTTAACGGCAGATTATAAACACTGAGTGCGGGCAAATCAAGCATGAATCGCGACCGTTCAAAACGAATCGGGCTGGACTGAGGATAGTGGCGAATCATGAAATAGCATAGGGCATCGAAAGTGAGTGTGTTTGAGAGGAGATTGCGATCTGCCGGAACCTGACCAGCGGCATCGAATCAACTCGCGGTGCGCGCCTCGCTGCTTTCTGTTGGAACAGGGGGTGGTATGTCACGGGCCAGATCGTACAGGTGGCCTACATGCTCGTTGGTGCCGGCTACGATCAAAACGTCGCCAGGCTTGATCTCCTCATCGTTGGCCGGATGCAACACGTAACTGCGGCCCCGCCGTATGGCCAATACGGAGATATCGTACTTGTTCCCAGATCCTCCGCCTAGGCCCACTTCTTGCAGAGTATGGCGTAACATCTCCTCTGGGGGATGGACCTTGGTGATGCCGAAGTTGGGGATGATGGGCATGTAGTCCACCACGCCGGAGTCGAATCCGACGTGGGCTGCCCGGCGGGCGCTTTCCATCTCGGGGAAAACTACTTTGTCGGCGCCTATTCTTTCGAGAATATCGCCGTGCAACTCGTCCGCTGCCCTGGCGATGATAAAGGGCAGACCGATGCTCTTAAGAAGAGAAGTTACCAGGATGCTGCCCTGGGCGTTGTCGTTGCCCAAGGCCACCACCGCCACGTCGAAGTCGGCTACGTCCAACTCTTTTAGCACCGATTCGTTGGTGGCGTCCGCCCGGACCGCATAGGTTACGTGGCCCAACGTATCCTGAATCTTAGCTTCGTCGATATCGATCGCCAAGACATCGTGACCCGATTGGTACAGTTCACGGGCCACTGTGGCGCCAAAACGGCCCAAACCGATGACGCAGACTTGTTTCTTCACCAATTCCCTCCGTTATCCTGGCACTAGCCTATTTTAACCCTTTCCCGGACAAAGCGGTATACCGTGTCCTCCTCCCTGGGAACCAATGTCAATGCCAGCGTCACCGGGCCCAATCTACCGACAAACATCGCCACCATGAATATAGCCTTTCCGCTGACGGTGAGGTCAGGAACGATCCCCGTTGAAGCTCCAGTTGTGCCCAAAGCGGACACCGTGTCGAACAGCAGGTCCACGAACGAGATGCCCTTTACGATTAAGACGTCCTTTTCCGTTATTGTCAGGATCGCTACTAGCAGCATGGAAAGCCCAATACCCAAAACGGCCACGGCCAGCGCTCTATGAAGCTGGGATTGATGGATCTCGCGCCCAAATGCTTCGGCATGGGAGCGGCCCCGTAAGGAAGAAACTACCGCGGCGACGATTACAGCGAAAGTAACGACCTTGATCCCGCCGGCCACTGACCCCGCACCACCACCGATGAACATCAAGCCTGTATAGGTCAGCTTGGTAATGTCTCTAACATCGCCGAAGTCTATCGTAGTAAACCCTGCCGTTCTGCCGCTGGCCGAGCCGAATACCGCTGCCGTCATCCGGTCCGCCCAATTCAAGCTGCCCAGAGTCTCTGGATTGGAAAATTCCGCGATAAGCAGCACACCGGCGCCAAACCCCCATAGAGCCAGGCTAGTGACGACCACGAGTTTGGCGTCCAGGCCCAACCGGGGGAATCGCCGGTTACGGTAGATGTCCAACAGCACGGTCCATCCCAAGCCTCCCAAGACTATCAGGCCCGTGATCATGAGCAGCAGGATGGGGTTGGTGGCGAACCTGGCCAAGCTGCTACCCGTGGGTAACTCCGGCAAGATATTGAACCCAGCATTATTGAATGCCGATACCGACAAGAAAGTGGAGTTCCACAGCGACTCCCCAAATCCCATACCGTCCAGGCCTTGCACCTGCCAGAAGATGCCCATAGTGCCCAAGACGTACATAGCGAACACCAGCAGGACAACATTGCGGCCGATACGTCTCAGCCCCTGCATTCCTTCTACTCCCACGGTGTCACGCATAAACCCGCTGGACATCAACCGTTCCTGGAGAGTAGACCGCTGTCCAATCACTAATAACAGGAAGGTGCTGACCACCATGAAACCCAGCCCGCCGACCAACATCAACAGGAATATAACGCCTTGTCCAAATCCGCTCCAATAAGTGCTGGTCGGCACCACCGTGTGGCCGGTGACGGTTACGGCGGATATGGCCGTGAAGAAGGAGATATCCAAGGAAGTGAATTCGTTTTGATGATTGGCGATGGGCAGCGCCAAAAGTAGGCCGCCAACTATGATTAGGAGAACAAAGCCCAAGAGGAGGATATAAGGAGTGCTCAAAGCCCGGGGAGGTTTTCGGTCGGGCGCAAAGTGAGCCACCGACCGTCGCACGTCTCTGGGCCGTGTCTGACGGATCACTGTCTCTCTGGGCCTGGACCTACGGTTTAGCAACAGTCTATTTCCGGAAGACTAAAGTCTGTGGGTTGGCCCGGTCTCGGGGCGTCAAGAACGTAACTTCATCCAGAGCCATCCCGGTCGCGCAAAAAGGCGCAAAAGCTTGGCGAATAAATAAAGGAAGAACGGTGAGAAGTTGGGGGGACATTTCGGTGCGTTTTTGTGGTTAGATCGACGAAGCGTGCGCCGCGGTGGGGCGGCCGGTCAGGATGGCCTCTAGCGAATCAGTGGGATTCTAGTAGCTTGTGGCCGGCAAGTCAATGACCAGGGAGGGCCAAACTCTGAGAAATGAACCGGCGCCACAGAGAGACAGGTGCGTTCACCACGGCGGCATCTATCCTAAAACGTATCTATGCTAAGATGTTTGGCAAGTCCAAGCACATCCGAGGTGACTATTTATGGCGGAAGCCAGGCGACACGTGGAGTTGCGCTACGACCCGAAGGAGATCGACCGTAAGTGGCAAGATCGGTGGGATAAAGACGGTTTGCATCGGGTAGACAACGACGATCCCCGGCCCAAGTGGTACGAAATGACAATGTACCCCTATCCGTCCGGGGATCTGCATATCGGCCACTGGTACGCCATGGCTCCTGCCGACTGTCACGCCCGTTTCCGGCGGATGCAGGGGTACAACGTCCTTCATCCAATCGGTTTCGACGCCTTCGGATTGCCGGCGGAGAATGCCGCGATAAGCCGTGGAGTTCATCCCTATTCTTGGACCATGAGCAACATCGAAAACATGCGCAAGCAGCTCCGTTCCATCGGGGCGATCTACGATTGGGACCGGGAGATCGTTTGCTGCCTGCCCGAGTATTACCGCTGGAACCAGTGGCTCTTCCTCAAGTTCTTCCATCAGGGCTTGGCCTATCGTGCGAAAGCCCCGGTTGTGTGGTGCCCCTCCTGTCAGACCGTGCTGGCCAACGAGCAAGTGATCAACGGGAACTGCGAGCGGTGTGGTACTACCATCACGCGAAGGGACCTTGAGCAGTGGTTCTTCCGCATCACCCAGTACGCCGACCGGTTGTTGGACTTCAGCGGTCTGTTGGACTGGCCCAACAAGATATTGACCATGCAAACGAACTGGATCGGCCGCAGCGAGGGAGTCGAAATCTCCTTCGATATTTCAGACAATGGCTTGGAACAAAAGGACATCTCCACCTTCACTACCCGTATCGACACGATCTTTGGCGTTACATTCATCGTGTTGGCGCCCGAGCATTCCTTGGTAGCGGACTTGACCACCGAGGAACATCGCGAAGCCGTTGAAGCTTATATTGACCAAGCCCGGAGAACCTCCGAGATCGACCGGCTGTCCACGGAAACCGACAAGACCGGGGTGTTCACCGGATCGTACGCGATCAACCGGCTCAACGGTGAAAAGGTGCCGATCTATATCGGCGACTACGTGCTGATGACCTACGGGACCGGAGCGGTCATGGGGGTGCCGGCCCACGACTCCCGGGACTTCGTTTTTGCCCAGAAATACCGATTACCCGTCCGCATCGTCGTGGCGCCCATATCTTGGGATGGCAGCGAATTGACTGAAGCCTACCTGGGCGACGGATTCATGACCAACTCGGGGGCCTACGATGGTATGACCGACGAGGAAGGAATCGAGGCCATCTCCGCGGATATCGAGAAAAAAGGGTGGGGTAGCCGCACCGTTTCCTACCGGATGCGGGACTGGCTGGTCTCACGGCAGCGATACTGGGGAACTCCCATACCGGTGGTGTACTGCGACAAGTGCGGCATCGTTCCGGTGCCTGAAGAAGAATTGCCGGTCTTGCTGCCCACCGACGCCGAATATATCCCCACCGGCGAGGGGTCGCCCTTGGCTTCTAATGCCGGCTTTTTGAACACCACCTGTTATCGATGTGGCGGTCCCGCCCGGCGCGAAACCGATACCATGGACACCTTCTTCGATTCCTCCTGGTATATGCTGCGGTACACCAGCCCCGGCTACAGCGAAGGACCCTTCGACCCGGCGGTCAAGGACTGGCTGCCCGTGGACCAGTATACCGGGGGCGCCGAGCACGCGGTGATGCACCTGCTATACTCCAGGTTCTTCATCAAAGGTCTGCACGACATGGGAGTTGTGGACTTTGAGGAGCCGTTTCTGCGCCTGTTCAACCAGGGTGTGATTCTGGGAGAAGACCACGAGAAAATGAGCAAGAGCCGGGGTAACGTGGTGAACCCCGATGAAGTTGTAGAAGGTCTGGGAGCGGACGCGGTTCGTTGTTTCATGATGTTCATCGGTCCGTGGGACCAAGGGGGGCCCTGGAGCGAGGTCGGCATCAACGGCGTCGCCCGCTGGCTGAACCGGGTCTGGGATATCGTGGTCCGGGACCCAGCCGACTTGGATGGGGAGCGGCAAGAGGTGCCTCGCCCTATAGCCATAAACGATGACAAAAAGCGAGAGACGCTGCGCGTCCTACATCAAACCATTCGCAGGTGCCACAACGACCTGGACAGATTCAAGTTCAACACCGCCATCGCCAGTCTGATGGAGCTTGCTAATCACTTGAACCGGGTTTGGGCGGAATCCAGTATTGATTCGGCCACCTGGCGGGAGTGCATCGAGAACTTCCTGCTCATGCTGGCGCCTATCGCCCCGCACGTCACCGAGGAGTTGTGGGAGCGCACCGGCCATGCCTACAGCATCCACCAGCAGGCATTTCCCAGTTGGGACGACGACCTGGCCGCCGAGGATACCATCACGTTAGTGGTGCAGGTCAACGGCAAAGTGCGGGACAAGCTGGAAGTTCCCGCCGGGATCGAAGAGGCCGCGGCCCAGGAACTAGCCCTGGCCAGCCCCCGGGTCAAGTCCTATACCGACGGCAAATCGGTGAGCAAGACCATCTTCGTCCCCGGACGTCTGGTCAACTTGGTGGTGCAGTAGAAGGCGAGCCGAGTCGCCGCCGAAGGCCACCAAAAGATCCTCGACTACAACGAAGACGACTGCCTGGCGACCATGCACGTAATCGATTAGCTGTTGGCACCGGACGGGTAACGTAATGGTTGGTTCATTCGTTGACGGTCCGCTTTGAACCGGTATAATCCCGTACAGCGCCACTCCTCTGGCCAGGAATCGATCACCAAGTCCGGCGCAAGTTGTCAGCGAGAAATGGCGGAACAACCGGACGACAAGTCAGAAGAAAGAGTTGAACGAGACTTGGCCGGCGAGGCTCAGGGATACATTTCCTTGGACCAGGCCTGGGCTTTGGCGCTACAGCATGCCCGAGACCATCGGGAGTTTTACGGGCGTTACGCCGAACAAGAATTCTCGTGGGATTTCATCAGCGCGGATGAGACCGAAGACTATTACGAAGTCTGGGTGTCGTATCGGGCCGTGGGTAACTTCCACACTGATGGCATCGAACAGTTCAACATCGATAAAACGGGTGCGATCAAGTCCCGCCGAATCGTTCGTCAGCCCCGCTTGTCACCCGGCTTCATTGCCGCCTCTGTAACCCTAGTTTTGCTGGCGGTAATGGGAGCCATTTTCGGCGGCCTGTGGGTTACTGGAACCCAAGACACCACCAATGTCACCGTTGCCACGAATGCCCCGGCAGTTGCTCTGGCCGATTTACCAACGCCGCTGGCCACCACGGTTTCGATCACACCGGAAACCCTGGCTCGCCTCGTCTCCCCCAACGGCCAAGTTACCATCGACCTGGACGCGAATACGGTAGATGTCCCGACTAAACTAGCCTATGTTCCTTTGACCACCGGGCAGATTCCAGCCCTCCCGGATAATTTCACTGCCACCAGCAACGTCTTCGAACTGACAACGGAAACTCCGTTATTGAAGCCCATCACCATTACCGTGACACTGAGCACCGCGGACACCGCTCTGGCTGCGGGGAATGCGGACAACATTGTCATCCAACATCACATGGGCGGTGTCTGGACACAACTGGATACCCTGGTGGATTTTGGAGCCTCTACGGCGACAGCTAAGGTGGATAGTTTTAGTCTGTTTGCCTTGACAGTCTTGGAGCCGGACCTCACTCCCATCTCAGTGCCGACACCGGTCCAATTATTGTTGCCCACGTCAACGCCGGCTCCGGTGGTAAAGCCTACCTTTTAGTCCGCCCGTGGTAAATCCGCCTGCGATAGCCGCGCCAACCGTAGTTCCTAAACTGCTACCAACGGTGGCAGCAGCGCTTAGTCCTGTACCAACATCCGTTCCGGTGCCCACCGCAGCTCCGGTATTGCTGCCCACTCCCGCGCCGGTACCCACCGCCACTCCGGTCCCCGTTCAGGAGTGGTTGCTGGAGAACGTGATGGTGGCGGGTGACAGAGTCACAGTTTTTGTTCGGATACTCGGCCCCGGCTTGTTAAATATCACCTTGGACGGTAAAACCACCGACGAAACTATCATCGACGGCATGCTGCGAGCCGACATATATCGGGACGTTCCGCCGGGAAGTCATATGGTCAGAGTATTCACGCTGGGAGTGCCGGACCAAGAGGACTTCCGGGGCGTGAAGGTGATGCAGCCAACGCCGACGCTCGCCCCAACCCCGACACCCAGCGGTCCGCCCACCGTTACTCCCATCCCGACATACCGGATATATGTCACGGCATCCCTGTCCCACCTCAGAATAGGCTGATGCAGATAGATGCCGGAACCGTGACGCTGAGTCAGGCCCCCAAATCCGACGGCGCCTATAAGGTGGGGACCGATATTACGTTGGCAGCCAGTTCTTCGCCTGGCTTCGTAGTGACCTGGCGAGGGGTGGACACGCAGAGCGGCGCGTTCGCCACGGTGAAAATGGTCGCCGACCGGTATGTCACCTTCAGAATGGCCGCGCCAACGCCAACACCGATGCCGACAAGGACGCCGTTCCCGTGGGAGATTCTTACCGTTAATCCGGTGCCTTTGCCCACGCCGATTCCCCTGCGGATTCTCGTGCCCACGGCCTCCTCGGTGTTCATAAGCGCCGCCGCGCCTACCCCGGCGCCCGCGGCAAATCCTACTCCATTTTTCTCGGGCGTAACCGCGCCGGCGCTAACCTCCGCGCTCGCATCTGCGGCCACTTACACATTGACAACCATCGCTAACCCTTTAGTGGGCGGAACGTTGTCGCCGTCAGGCACAAATTCCTACACCGCAGGTACCCAGGTAACGGTAACAGCGAGTCGGTCCAGCGGCTACATCTTTTCTAGTTGGCCCGGGGATTGCACCGAAAGCGGCTCATGCGTGGTCACCATGAGCGCAACCCGGGCAGTGACCGGTAATTTCACCCAGATCTCCTCCCTGACCACGTTCGCCAGCCCGTCTGGAGGTGGCAGCGTCACCCCCAATGGTACCAACAGCTACATCGTAGGCACCCTGATACCGGTGACAGCTACATCATTCAACGGTTACCACTTTACGTCGTGGAGCGGTGATTGCTCCGGCTCCGGTACCTGTGTGGTCACCATGGACTCCTCCAAGAATGTGTCGGCAGTCTTTGCATTCGACTCCGGGCCTACGCCGACCCCCACCCCTATTCCGTCGCCCACGGCAACGCCTACCCCATTGCCGCCGGGTGCTCCCACGATGGCCCCAGCACCTGAGCCGTCGCCTACGCCGATACTGGCCCCTACCCCAACACCAGTTTACGAATACCTAGGTGCGACAGGCCTAACCATCGGAACGGTCAATCCACCGATTCTACAGACTGGTGTTTGGGAAGAAACCGCCAAAACTCATGACACAGCAACAATGCTGGACTACGACACCTGTATAAGTATGAACGCATGGGATGGGAATCCCGAAGTGGCCTCAATTCATGGCAATAATGCCATTCCAAAGTTCTTCAAGGAAATCGAGTGGAGTATAAATGGCGCTGCGCCAATACCATGGAAAGGGTATGGTTTTCGAATAAAACCAGAGACGGCTGGATTCCAGATTGGGTTCAATACGCTGACCGCTACGGTTGAGTTCTCGGATACCGCTGTAGGCGTCACGCGAGGTTCCGGAGAGATTCTATCCGCCACCATGGGTATCACATTTGAAGATGCAGGTGACGGGTGCGACTAGATCAAGTACCCGCTAACAACGAGCGCCAGCCCTTTGCAGGGCGGGACGGTGTCACCACCGGGCGTAAAGATCAACTACGCAGGCACCGTTGTACGGTACCAATCTGGTGAGGCTTACTAATATCCCCGGCATATCCGGCGCCTCCGATGGAAACCCTTCCTTTTCGCCAAGCGGAACCCATATCGCGTTTGACAGCAACCGAGACGGAATCACACAGATCTACGTGATGAAATCTGACGGTTCTAACCAGATCAGAATCACAAACAGTTCTCGCACCGCCATGACCCCCGATTGGGGACAATAGCGCAGTAGGCATCATCCAAGGTCGAGAGCCACCGCTGGATCGGAGAAGCCGATCCACCCCCCTCACCCCCCTGTGCTAAACTGTGGCAACCTAACTCGATACCAATCAATCTGCAGAGGGAAGACGAGATGACTACTCAAGTACAACCCCAGGACAAAACCGTAAACGCCAACGGGCTGAGCCTGCACTACTTGGATTGGGGCAATTCCGGCAAGCCTACGCTGGTTATGATCCACGGTCTTAGGGGCCATGCCCATTCCTGGGACGACGTTTCAGCATCCCTCTGCCAGGACTTCCACGTTCTCTCCCTGGACCAACGGGGAAGGGGAGACACCGATTGGGCTCCGGACGGCGACTATGACACAGATGCCTACGTGGCGGACCTGGCCGGTTTCTGCGATGCCTTGGGTCTTAACTCCTTCATCCTATGCGGCCATTCCATGGGGGCCCGCAACGCCATGACTTTCGCTTCCCGCCACCCGGAGAAATTGGTAAAGCTCATCTTGGTCGACATGGGTCCCGACATTAACCGGGAGGGTGGCCAGCGAATCAGCCGTGAGCTCGTCGAGGTTCCCGAGGAGTTCGACTCCTTTGAGGCGGTGGTCGAGTACATGACCAAGCAGAACCGCTTCGCTTCCGACGCCGTTATACGCCGACGGCTAACCTACGCCACTAAGCTGCTTTCCAACGGAAAGATTGGCTGGAAGTACGATCTGGCTATACGGGAGGCGCGCCGTCAAGGAACAGTGCCGCCAAACCAGGACCTGTGGCCCGAGATTCCTAAAATCACCTGCCCCACACTCATCGTTCGAGGCGGGGAGACGGACATCCTCACTACCGAAACGGCCCAGCGCATGGTGGAAGTCATGCCCAACGCCAAGATTACGGAGATTCCCCAGTCCGGGCACATGGTCTTCGAAGATAACCCCTCGGACTTTAACGCCGCCATCGGCACTTTTCTAAAATAAAGCTTCGTTCAGCCAAGAAATCCCCCCATAAATTAAGCGGTATAAAGCCCCCCTTTCGTAAAGGGGGGTTGGGGGGATTTTCCACATTTCCCATCAACCGCAACCGTCAGAATCAGAATCAGCAATCTCTCTAAACACAGGTGTTCCATGACTCAACCAGCCGCAGACAAAAGTATCGCCATGAGTATTTCAGGGAATCACCGAAGGAACGTTGCCGGATGGGCAGACCGGGGATCCTCTGGTCATCCAAACCAGCCGGGGCGACATTCCCGTTATCGTGCACCGGGCCGAAGAAGCCAAACTTGGAGTGGTCTGGGTATGCGGAGCCAGGGGTGGATTTGGCGGGCCAGGGCCAGGCACCTACATGCGGCTGGCCGAGCAGTTCACCGGGCAGGGAATAACGTCGCTGCGGCTGGACTACCGGGACCCTAACAATCTGCCCGAATGCGTCTTGGACCTGATGGCCGGAGTCGCTTTCTTCAAGGGCCAGGATTACGAGCCGGTTGTGGTGGTGGGGCATTCTTTCGGCGGGGCGGTGGTCATCGCCGGCGGCGCGGTGAATTCCCACATCAAAGGCGTGGTATGCCTTTCGTCCCAGACCTACGGCTCCGAGGCCGTGGGTCAATTATCGCCGCGGCCTCTCCTATTGGTTCACGGAAAGAGCGATACCCGTCTTTCCTTTTCCTGCTCCCAGCAGATCTACAGCCGGGCGCTGGAGCCGAAACAACTGATCCTCTATGACGGCGCGGAACATCGGTTGGAGGAATGCCGGGACGATCTGGAGCAACTGCTTAGCGATTGGATACCGGCCACTCTCGCCGCACAGGTAACGCTGGACTAAAGGCGATCAACTAAAAGCGAGGAATACCATGCTGGACATGATTATCCGTGGCGGCCAGGTGGTTGCGCCGGAAGGGGCCGCGGACCTGGACGTTGGAATTCAAGATGGGCGCATCGCCGTTGTCGCCGCGCCGGGAACGCTGGGTGGCGAAGCAGGTAGGATGATCGACGCCACCGGGATGATAGTGTTTCCCGGCGGGATCGAGCCGCACACCCACATCGGCATCCCCGTCCCCAAACTATGGGCCGGGCGGTCCGAAGTAATCACCCAACCTCCCGAAGCCGCCAGCCGGGCCGCAGTCTTTGGTGGCGTTACCACGTTGATCGACTTCGCCGGAAATCTGGCGATAACACCCGGAGAATCCCCAACCACCGACCCTATCATGAAGCAGATCGAGGAACGCCGCGAGGCTTTCGCCGGTCATTCCTACACCGATTTCGCTTTCCATTTCATTCTGGCCGGGGCCACTTCACCGGCTACGATCGGGCAGATAGGCGAGGCCATTCAGAACGGCGTCGCCAGCTTCAAGATTTTCACCACCTTCAATGCCGCCCGCACACCCTACGGTCACCTGTGGGAGATATTCCAGCAGGTGTCGCATCATGGTGGCATCATGGCCGTCCATGCCGAAGACAACGACATCGTGACCTACATGGAGGAGAAGCTTAAACGGGAAGGCCGGGACCAGGGTTACAATCTTCATCTGGTCCACAACAATATCTCGGAAGACATAGCCTTTCGCCAGATACTTCGTCTGGCCAAGCATACCGAAACGGGGATCTACTTCGTCCACACCACGGCCAAAGAGGGGGTGGCGGCCATCGCCGAGGCCAGGCTCCAGCAGCAACCGGTGTATGGTGAGGCCCTGCACAACTACCTGGAGTTCACCTGCGAGGACTACCAGAAACCCATCGGCACGGCTATCCACACCTACCCGGCCATCAAATACCCCGACGACCGAGACGCCCTGCAGGAAGGCTTGGCGGATGGCTCGCTGTGCACCACCGCCACCGACGAGTACACCACTTATAAAGACGTAAAGATGTCCGGCAACACCATCGAGACAGTGTGCGGCGGGCACAACGGCATCGAAACCCGGCTGCCGGTAACCTACACCAAGCTGGTGGCCACCGGCCGGATATCCCTGGAGAGATTCGCCGCCATTACGTCCAGCAACGCGGCCAAGATACTGGGCATGTACCCACAAAAGGGCGCCATCGCGGTGGGCAGCGACGCCGACATCGTCGTCTACGACCCCAACCTGAACAAGAAACTCACACTGGACGACCTGCACGCCGACTCGGACTACTCCATATGGGAGGGGTTTGAGTGCCAGGGCTATCCGGTGATTACGATCTTAAGGGGCAAAGTGATCGTAGAGGACGGCAAGCTATCGGGTGACACGGCAGACGGGCAATGGCTGAGCCGCAAGGTCTCCCCCGGCATCCTGGCCCGGCCAGGGTGTTGAAATACCTTAGAAGGGTTTAGCCGATCTCCTGAACAAGTTCTTCGACCCGTAGCTGAACCTGATCCCAAAGCTTACCGGCAGCTTCGTCATCTAGGCCCGGGGTGTCGGGGATGTCCCAGAACACTACCTTGCTATCTTCATTTAGGTAATCAGGCCACTCAGCTTTATCGTGGATCATTATCGCCAGGTCTATATCGTCGATCATCTCTGGTGTTAACTGGAGCCTTTCACGTTCCGAAAGGTCTACTCCAAGCCTGGTTTTGATATATTCCACCGGGCGTAGGTTTCGAATATCTTTCATCTTGCTGCTTGGGCGTTGCGAGACTGATTCGGCGACACCGATACCGGCACAGTAAGACTCATGCTTTGAAAGCTGTTCAAAGCGAACCTGGGCCACTTGGCTTCTACCGACGTTAGCTTTACACACAAACAGTACTTTCATCGTTTTAATTATTCCTCAGCCAGTGATACTTAACCGTGGAGCGTTTGCCGGAGCGCGCCAATGATTCCGAGGATTTAAATAAAAGAGGATGTCGCGACTCATTTAAGTAGCGGCACCACCTCTCGGGCGATCCGTTCGATCTGGTCCACATTTGGCCAGGTTGGACCCAGGATCATCGTTTTGGCCCCGGCGTCGATAAACCCTTGAATCTTGGCGGCGCATTCCTCCGCCGGACCGAAAACGCAATTGTTGTCAACGTCGTACTGCGGGCCGTAGTAAGCGTGAGTGAATTCGACAAGGGCCTGGCGGCATTTCTCCCGGTCTTGGTCAACGTAGACGTATGCCAACCGTCCCGAGTCCAGCGATTCGGGGTCTTTCCCTGCTGCTTGAGCGTAGTCTTTAACCTTTTGCCATGTCTGGCGGTAGGCGTCGTTGTCGCCGCTGCCGCCGCCCACCCAACCGTCAGCCAGTTCGGCGCTACGTTTCAACGCACCCTCGGCGGAGCCGCCGAACCAGATCGGGATGCCTGGCTTTTGGACCGGTTTGGGCAGCACGGTCACGTTGTCCATGTCGTAATACCGGCCGTGGTGGGTAACGTTATCTTCGGCCCAGAGTTTGCGCATCAACGCCAGGCTTTCGCGGAACCGGCTGACCCGCCGCTCCAGGTCGATGCCCATGGGACCGAACTCGAAGTCCCTTCCTCCCAAAGAAATACCCAGCGTCAGGCGGCCTCCGGACAGGTGGTCCAAGGTGGCGGCGGTTTTGGCCAGTTGCACCGGGTTCCTGAACAGAAATAGCAGTACCGAAGTCCCCAGCCGGATCCGGTTGGTGACGGCCGCGGCGCAGGTTAGCAAGGTCATGGGCTCCAGGATGTTGATGTCGTGGAAAATACGGTCTATCACCCACAGGGAGTCGAATCCCAGTTCATCCGCCCGGCGGAAGAACTGGGTAAAATCTTGCATCGATGGCGGCGTACCGGCGAAGCATCCGGGTACCAGCAATCCTATTTTGGCTTCTGTTGTCATGTCCTACTCCTTAGGGAAATATCGGCCACTGATTGCGATCCCATAGCCGCCGCCATTATAAGATTGGCATATCCGGCTGGCAACGCTCCGGTTAACGGCCGTTTATCAGGATAAGGCCCATCTGGTTCTCCCAGCATGGTAAAATCTTGTCACCGGTCCGGGAGTGGACCAGATGACGGAGGGAAAAGCCGATGGCTTCAAATATAGTATTAGCCACTGAGAAATTTAATGTGGTGGGCACCAGGCCCATCCGCCACGATGGAACGGAAAAAGTCACTGGGCAAGCCCAATACGGGGCCGACATACATCTGCCCGGGATGCTCCACGGCCGGATACTGCGTAGCCCACATGCTCATGCCCGCATCAAGGGCATCGACCCCAGCCGGGCACTGGCGCTCCCCGGCGTCAGGGCGGTGGTGACCGGCGCCGACATGCCGGAGCACGCGGGGAGAGTCATGGACCTGGGCGAGGGGGCCATGACCAATACCAAGTTCCTCAGCAACAACTGCATGGCCACCGAAAAAGCGCTTTACAAAGGCCACGCCGTGGCGGCAGTGGCGGCCACTTCCGGTCATATAGCCGAAGAAGCATTGGCGCTGATCGACGTGGACTACGAGGCGTTGCCTGCCGTGGTCGACGTGCTAGACGCGATGAAAGACGACGCCCCGGTCCTGCACGAGCGGCTGGCCAACGTCACCAACGTCAATATACGTCCCGGCGGACTACGGTCCGAGGACGACGACGGCAAAGCGACCAACGTGGCCAACCACTTCTTCTTCGAGCTGGGTGACCTGGATAAGGGGTTCCAAGAAGCCGATTTGGTGGTGGAGCGGGAATTCCGCACCGCGTCAGTGCACCAGGGTTACATCGAGCCCCACGCCGCCACTGTTCTCTGGAATGCCGACGGCAAGATGACGATCTGGTGCAGCAGCCAGGGTCACTTCAACGTACGGGACCAGACAAGCCAGATCCTGGGCGTCCCTGTGTCCAACATCAAGGTGGTCCAGATGGAGATCGGCGGGGGCTTTGGGGGCAAGACCTTGGTATATCTTGAGCCGGTAACCGCATTGCTGGCCAAAAAGACGGGACATCCGGTTAAGGTCACCATGAACCGGTCCGAAGTGTTCCAAGGGACCGGTCCTACGTCGGGCGGCTACATGCGGGTAAAGATGGGCGTGACCAAAGACGGGCGAATCACGGCCGCCGACACCACCTTGGCCTATGAAGCGGGCGCATTTCCCGGCTCGCCGGTCAGCGCGGGCAGCCAGTGCATGCTAGCCTCGTACGATATTCCCAACGGCCGCATCGAAGGTTACGACGTAGTTTTGAACAAGCCAAAAACCGCCGCCTATCGGGCGCCCGGCTCGCCGGCAGCGGCCTTCGCCGTGGAAACCGTCATCGACGAGATCTGCGAGAAGCTGGGCATGGACCCACTGGATTTCCGGTTGTTAAACGGGGCTAAAGAAGGGACCCGCCGGGTGACCGGTCCCATCAACCCGCGTATCGGTTACCTGGAGACGGTCCAGGCTGCCCGTGACCACGATCACTATTCGACTAAACTTGAAGGTCCCAACCGGGGCCGGGGCGTGGCCAGCGGTTTCTGGTTCAACGGAACTGGGCCGTCAAGCGCTACTGCCAGCGTGCTGGCCGACGGGACCGTCAGCTTGGTGGAAGGATCGCCGGACATCGGCGGCAGCCGGACGGCGGTGGCCATGCAGCTTGCCGAAGTTCTGGGCATCGCCGCCGAAGACGTGAATCCCCAAGTGGGCGACACGGACTCGGTGGGATTCACCTCCATGACCGGGGGCAGTGGCGTCGCTTTCAAAACCGGCTGGGCTTGTTACGAGGCCGGCCATGACATTCGCCGGCAAATGATCGAGCGG
>Ga0208879_1001419_pt1 | contig 22546 bp, 12 predicted proteins | sample Knorr_S15_td_Bot_FD_185605 | JGI IMG/M metagenome (GOLD analysis project Ga0208879, IMG submission 185605) | Marine microbial communities from Southern Atlantic Ocean transect - Knorr_S15_td_Bottom_ad_5009_LV_A (SPAdes) (version 2) | ecosystem: Environmental > Aquatic > Marine > Oceanic | place...
AGCCGGTCTCGACGTCGCCGATCAGTTTGCCGTCCTCGTCGCGCACCTTGGCCCGCGCCACGTAGCCGCCTTCCTCTCGCGGGATGTAGAGCGACTCGAACGCGCCGGTCTCGGTGCCGGTCGGCTCGACTGACAAATCGATGGCCTTCGATTCGTCGCCGGCCGGCAACACGCTCAACGCGACGTTGGCGAAGCCAAGCGGCTTGAATTCCTCGTCGCGCGCCCGGACGATTAGTTTCCGGCCCGCGCCGGAGTCGGCCTCGGTGGTGAGTTGCACGCGGTTGGGCACGTCGGCGACGAGCCAGCGGATCATCTGCCGCCATGCGCGGGGGAGGTCTTCGCGCTTGCCGTCACCGGCCATCTGCCAGCGCCACATGTCGCCGATGAGCAGCGCCGCCGACTTGCCGTGGCCGTAGCGCTGAACGACGAGCGCCGGCAGTTTGCTTCCGTTCTCGTCGGTCATCGAGGCCATCACGCTGGCGCCGGGCTTGATCCGGTCAACTTGGTTGAGCACACGAAACTTGGGCATATTCTCGAGGCGGTCTTTCTCGTCCGCCTCGGTCTTGCGAAGGCGCACCCACGGGCTGATCAGTCCCTCGCGGGTGAGGTCGAACTCGAGATTGTCCACCGGCGAAACCGCACCTCGGCGCTCCAGGTAAACCGGCAGCAACTCGGCGATGGGGGTGTTTTCGTAGTTGCCCTGCGTGAACGATTCCTGGCCACCAAGCATCATGAAACCGGCGCCGCGCTCGGAGACGTAGCGGCGAATCAACTCAAGCTGGTGGGGCATGAAAAACGCCGACTCGAGGTCGTCGAGAATGATCGCGTGATAGCCGAACAACTCGGCGGCGCTCTTCGGGAAACCGTCCTTCAACTCGTCTTCGTCCTTAACGTTGAGCCGCTTGAGGATTGGCTTGTCGTAGCGTTCCTCCTCGTCGTCGCCCCGGAAACCCTTGAAAAGTGGATTGCTGCTTTCGCCCTCGCGCCCGAGAAAAACAAACTTCGGCTCGCGCTTTGCGATGCGAATCAGGCCGACGAGATCGACCTGCGGATCGTCGTCAAGTGCGCGCTTGAGAAACTTGTATTCCCAGTTGGGCCGACCGGCGACGTAGAGGATTCGGTACGGCTCCCTGCGCCGCTCGACCGCGACAATGCGGCGGTTATTAGCTATCGTGGCCTCCTCCTCCGCAGCTTGGCCGTCGGGCTGTTCCGCTTGGCCAACCTCAACCGTGTAAAACGAAACGCCCAGCGCCTCCGGCTTCACCTCGAACTTGACGTGCATCGCTTGGCCGGGCAGCGGTCGCTGTGTCTCGAGCGACGCGCCGTCCGGATCGAGCAGGCGCACCTCGATTTGGTCGGCCGAAAAACCGGTCGCCGCGATAGTGCAACGGATCGTCACCGGCGCGTCCTCGAAGGTGGACGACGTCACCTGCACCGAGGTGATCGAGATGTCCTTGATGGCGGAGGGCTTGCCCATGACGACCGGGTAAATCGGCGGCAGCGAGCCAAGGCCGTCGTTGAGACTCTCGAAATCGGTGGCGTTGCCGTCGCTGAACAGCAGAATGCCGGCGAGCGGCCGACCGCTGAAGCGCTGGCCAAGGTTGCGGGTCGCGCCGATGAGCGAACTGGCGCGGCCCTTGAAATCGAGCGAGGCAAAATCGCCGGTCGTCCGCAGCCGCGTGTCAAACGCATAGCGGCGAATCTGGAAATTCTCGTCGAGCGCCTCCTGCCAGTCGCCCGGTTCCGGCTTGAGCGCCTTGGCCAATTCCTCCGAGCGCGCCGTCGTGCTGCCGGCGTCCCGGATAGACATGCCTTGGCTGTTATCCGCTAAGATGGCGATGATGTTCGCCCCCGGCTTGGCCTTCTCCCGCACCCACTGCGGCTCGAGCAGGCAAAAGCAGAGCAGCGCGATGCCAAGCGTCTTGAGCATAATGCCGGCGAGCTTGAGCCGCATCGGCAGACGAGCGCGCCCATAGCCCCACAACGACACGAGGATCACGAACGCCGACACCCCCAGCGCCACCGGCAACCAGTCGCGACTCAAAAAAACAATGGAACCGTATTCAGACATTATCGGTGTTAAGCGCTCCCATACGTCCTATAGGATTTATACGACCTATTCACTTGCCTTCTCCTTGCGGCCACCGAGGCGTTCGTAGTAGCGGCGGACGAGTTCGGAGTACTGCGCCGGCACCGGCTCGTGATCAACCGGGATGAGTTCGCGCTTGGGCTGGCGCAATGAAAGCTCCTCCTCAAGCCGCTTGTTGATCTCGGTCATCGGCCGGAGGATCTTCATGTCCACCAAGTCCCATTTGGGCGGCTTGCCGTTTTCCCTGTTCTCGCGGCGGATGTCGCGGGCACTCTGGCGCACCTCGGAAACCTGATTTCGCAGTTCGGGAATCTCGATGACTTCCTCGACCTCGCGGAGCCGATCCTCCCAATCGCGAAAGTCCAGCCCGGTCAACGGGCCGTCTAAATCGAGGTCATCCAAATTCCGGAACAGGTCGCTGCCGCCGCTGCCGCCATCGGTGTCGCGGTCGCCATCCGGGCGACGGTTGGGTTGGCCGCCACGGCCTTGGGCTGTCTGCGGATTTTCCTGATCGGTGGGCCGCTCGCCCTGCCCTTGGCCGGGTTGGTTTTGCTGTTCCTCCCGCCCTTGGCCAAGCCGGTTTTGCTCGCCGCCCTGCTGTTCACTTTGGCGGCTGGGCTGCCGGCCTTGGCCTTCGTTCTGGGCCAGTTCCATCTCGCGCTCGACCTCCTCGCGCAACTCGTCGAGTTGGTCAGCGGCGAAACGCATGGCATCCTCGTCGCTGCCGATGATCTTCTCGGCGGCCTCCTCGACCGCGTCGCGCAACTCGGAAATATCCTCGGCCAACTCCCGCTGGATGTCGCCGGTTTCGTCGGGCCGATTGTTGCGCATGAGGTATGACAACTGGTCGAGCGACTTCTCCATGTTGTCCTGCCGGGCGCGACGAACGCCATCTTCCAGCTCCTCCGAAAGAAGCTTTTCCGAGTCCTCGGCCTCACGGGAAACCTGCTCCATTTGCTGCAGCAAATCCTCTAGTTGCTCCTTCTGCGACTCGGCCATCTCGAGCGCCTCTTTGAGTTCGCCCTCGTCGCTGAGTGAGCGGAAGGTTTTCTGCCGGTCCTCCTCGATGGCCTTGTTCAACTCGCTCTGCGTGTCATCGAGTTCGCGCGCGTCCTGGCGCATCTCGCGCATGACATCGGCGAATTCGTTGGCGGTCTGTTCCTTGTAATCCTCCTCGACCTCGTCAAGGTTTCGGCTGGCGCGCGAGCCGGAGTTAGCTGCCTGCGAAAGCTGCTGTTGCTCAAGGTTGCGGGCGGTCTGCTCCATCTGCTCGCGGGCTTCCTCGAGTTGCTGGCGCGACTCGGCAAGCTCGTCGTCTTGGCTGCGATCCATCCGCTGCTGAACCTCGTCGAGATCGTCGATGAGGTTGCGCTGCTCGTCCTGCAGCCGCTTGAGTTCGCGCTCGATGCGCTCGCGCTCGGCCTCGTCCCCGGCGTCGAGCAGCGCAATCTGCAGTTCCTGCAGCCGCTGGTTCAAGTCCGACTGCCGCCGCGCGAGTTCCTTGAGGCGGTTAAGCGTCTGCAACTGCTCGGCGCGTTCGCCCTGCTGCTGGGCCTGTTGCTTCTGTCGCTCGGCTTTGCTTTCCAGTTCGTAATTGTTGCGCGTGTCCTGCATCTCGAGCTGGTCAAGCTGGCGCTGGGCGCGGTTGCTGTTGCCACGGCCCTGCTGCTGCTGGCGCTGTTGCTGCGCCTGTTGGCGGGACACGCGAAACTCGTTCTCGCGCAGTTTCTGCAAATGCTGCAGTGCAGTCTGCTCGTCCATGATCGCGGCGGAAAGCGCTTGGCCAACCGCGTCGCCGCTGGCGTCTTTGGCCTTGGCCAAGCTGTCGGCCGCAGCCCGCATCGCCTCGTTGGCCTGATACGCCTGTCCGCCGGACTCGGAGTCCTGCAACAACGCCGACGCCTGCTCGAGCAGGCCGAGCAACTCTCCCTGCGAATCGAGCACGACCCCGATATCATCGGCGAGTTTTTCGTCGTCGCTGTCGCGGCGCTTGATATTCCACGTGGCGCTGATGATGTCTTTCTGCGAGTCGAGCAGGTTGGCGATGGACTGCTGTTGTTCGCCACCCTGTTCGCCGCCTTCGCCCTGCTGCTGTTGCTCACGCATGCCCTCGGTGGCGGAACGATTTTGGCGGAAGATTTCCTCGAACGGCCGCACGGTGGCGAAGAACAAGTCGCTGAAACTCCGGCGCGACTCGTTGCTTTCGTCGAGGTCGTCGGCCCACAAAAAGTAACTGACCACCTGCCCCACCTCGACGCCCAAATCCTCCATTCGCAGCACGTGGGCGACGTCGAGCTTGTTCGTCGCCAAACCGGCGGCGGCGAGCGAAATGTACCGCGGTTCCTCGCCGGCCAACTGGTAGCCGATGCCAACATCGACCAGCCCGAAGTCGTCGCGCGCCACGCCCTGCAGCCGCATCTCCTCGATGGCCGACACCTCGGTGTCACCGGCGGGCGCGTTGAACTTCAGCGCCGGGGCGGCGTTCTCGAGCACGTTGAAAACATACAGGGACGGGAAGCGGTTCGTTCGCTCGTCGGCATCCTCAAGGTGCAACTCGTAACGGAACTCGCCCGGCTCGCTGAAGTCGCGCAGAATTTGAAACTGCGGGCTGCCGTCGGCGAGTTGCTGTAGCGGAATGTCTTCGCCCTCGCCGTCGCGCGCCTTGAGCACCGCCGACGTGAGCGGCTTGTTGAATTGAAAATCAAACGTCAAGCCGGTGCCCTCGACCGCGGTGAGGCGGCGGGTGTTGTTGATGACTTTTTCGTCGCGGCCGGTGAACTCCGGGAACTCGAGCTTGGCTTGCGACGACTTGAGCGCGGGGTAGTCGAACACCGACAGCCGGTACAGCTCCCCTTGTTGTCCGTCGTAAACCACGCTGTAAACGGCGTCCGACTGCACGTTGGCCAAGCGGTAACTGTACGTCGGGTCGTCGAGGCTTTGCGCCATCGTCATCCAGCGCTTGGCCTGTCCCGGTTCCTGCACGATCAGCTTCACGTCGGACCGAAAGTCGCCGAACTTGGCCGAGACAATAAGGCTCGTGCCGCGCTCGATCTCGGTGTCGCCCGGCATCACCTCGACGCTGCCCTTGGCCAAGCGCGCCGCCGCCCCGTCGCCGATTCCCGGCAACTGAAACGCCGCCACAGCAAACACGATCAACGCGACAGCGTGATAAATATGCGTCATGGCGAGGCGTCCGTTGGACTCGAATTCCCAGCCCTGATCGTGAGCTGCGCTGAGCGCCTCGGTCAGCACGCGCTGCTGCAGGTAATCGAGTTTCTCGGGGTCGTTTTTTGCGAGTTGCTCCGAGGCGGTCTCGAGCAGTTTGTTGAGGCCGGGATGATGCTGCTCGATCCTCCGGACGATCTCGCCCAGCGTCAGCCAATCCACCATCAGCACCTTCACGAAAACGAGGGCAGCCAAGGCGGCGCCTGCCGTCCCGATGACTGGCCAAGCAAGGCGCAGATCGAGGTCGGCCGCTTGGCCAAGCGCGATGGCACCGAGACAGGCCAAGCCGCAGACGGCCCAGCAAATGGCCAAGCCGGAATAAAGTTTCTGCCGACGATGCTGCTGCCGATGGAGCATCAGGAATTCCTGAAGTGTGTTTGGCTCGTTCATGTCATTACGGGTTCTGCTGGCCGGCTGCCTTTCGCAGCCAGCACGGTTTCAAGAGTGACAAATAAAAGCATCGCCGCCAAGGCCCACTGCCAGTATTCGCGGCGGTGCGCGGCGGTTTTTTTCGCCGAGACAGCGGTGACCGGCGCGGTGGTCGAGGCGCTCATCGGCAGGCCGAGTTTTTGAAATTGCTCCATGACGATCGGCTCGGTGCGGCTCTCCGTCGGCGTGAGGTTCACCGCAAACGTCTCCGACCAACCCGCACCCTTCGCGGTGTACAGGCCGGGGGCGGCTGGCGTGAAAACCGTATCGGCCGAAACCGCTGCTGCGCCGTCGCCGGGCGGCGTGACGGTGATGCCGCCGCCGGCTTGGCCGTTGTTGAACCGCGTCACGTCGATCCGGCCGCCGACGACGAACTGCCGCGACTGGGTTTTGCGCTCGAGCACCGGCTGGAGGATCGAGTAGAGCAGCGGGATGAACTTGGTCGAGAGTGCCAGTTGGCTGTCGGCCGGTGTCCAGCCGGAGGTCATCACCAGCAATCGCCCTTCGCCGCGACGCGCTGACAGCCAAGCCGGTGCGCCGGAGTCAAACCGCGCGAGCACGTCGATGCCGTCGTCGGGCAGGTTTTGCAGCTCGCGATGTTTCCAAAAATGCAGGTTTGTGAAGTCGCTGAATCGCGCGTCGCGGAACACCGCCAAGACCGGGTCGTCGAGCTTGAGCGAATGAAGCAGTGCGTAGTCGCGCGACGCGATGTCGCGGATGACCACGCCGTCCGCACCAAGCCACTGCCCAAGGTTCGCCGCTTGGCTCGGTGACTGCACAATCATCAGCGCCGTGGCGCCGCCCTCGATCGCACGCCCAAGCGCGTTGGCCAATGCGTCGCCGACGGCAGCGCCGATGACAAACAGGTCGGCCTCCGGCAGCGGGCCGGTCGATTTGCCGCTGACGGCTTCGACCTGAAAATCGAAAGTGCTCGTCGGCTGAAACGCACTCGCCAGATAAAACAGAGAACCCTCGGCGTCGTTCGGTTTGTCCTCGCCGATGTAAACGATGCGCACGGTCTGCTGCTGGTTTTGCGCGTAGTGAAACTGGTTATCGAACTCCGCCGCATCACCCCGGATGGACAGGCGCTCGATTGGCTGTGCGGCCCATTCGCCCGGCAGCTCGACCACGCGGCTGCGGCCCGGCGGGACGTGCACCTTCTGGCTGAGCGTCTCGCCGGCAGTCGTGTGCGCCAAAAACTCCAGCTCGTCGCTGATGCCGTTGGCCGAGTTGCTGATGCGGAACGACGGCGCGGCCCCGGCGGTGGCCCACGGCACGCGGGAGGCGACCTGCTCAATGCCGGCGTTGCCTTGGTCGTCCTCGCCGATTTGCTCGAGCGTCACCTTGATGCCCGCGGGCCACTCGTAGCCCTGCACGTCGCCGAGTCGGCTGCCCTTTTGCAAATCACTGATGACGACGATCTCGCGCTTGGCCAAAGGCGGCTCGTCCGCTTCCGGCTCGGCCTCCTGTATTGCTTCGCCGGCGAAAACCAGTGCTTGGCCAAGGTTGCTCCCGCCGAAGCCCGGCTTGGCCAAGCCCTCGAGCCGGGCGTTCACCTTCGCCTCCGACTGACTGCCAAGCCACGACGCAACCTCGGCCAGCGGCTCCGTCGAGTCATCGAACGCGATCAGCGTGAAACGGTCGCCGGGGCCGAGTTGGCCAATCGCGGTTTGCACCTTGGCCTTGGCCTGCTGCCACAGGTCGCCGCGCTGCATGCTGGCGCTGCGGTCGAGCAACACAACGATCCATTGGCGGTCGCGCTGCGTCGCATCGGCGGGATCGTCCACCGTGGTGAACGGCCGCGCAAAAACGAAGACCAGCAGCAGCAGCGCGAGGCAGCGCAGCAGCAGCAGCAGCAGGTGCGTCGGCCGCCGCTTGCGGTCCACCGGCGGCTTGGTCTTGTCGAGGAACATCAGGCTGCTGAACGCCTGTTTGTTTTTCGGCCGGTCGTGCAGCAGGTGCAGGATGACCGGGATGGCCAAGCCAAGCGCCCCCAACAAATAAAGTGGCGTCAGAAAACTCATGCCGCACTCCTCCCGTTTGAGCGGCGCTGCCGGACGACGGCACGCGCGGGGCGTTCCTCGAGGAAGCGCCGCAGCACGCGCTCGAGCGGCTCGGTGGTGGTCACGCGAAATCCGGGGATGCCCTGCGCGCTGAATATCGCGTCAAGCGCGGCGTTGTGCGCGTTGTATTTTTGCCGGTACGCCTCGCGGGCCATGCCGGGGTCGAGGATCATACTTTGTCCGCTCTCCATGTCCTCAAAAATCGCGGCGTCCTCGAAGTTGAAATCGACCTCGCGCGGGTGCAGCACCTGCACGGCGCGGACATCGTGCCCGGCGGCGGTGAACAGGCTCAGGCAGCGGCCCAGCTCGCCGAGCGGCGAGAGGAAGTCGGACACGAGCACGATCATGCCGCGCTTGCCGACGAGCGAGGCGAGTTTCTCCAGCGCTTGGCAAAGATCGGTGGCGTTGCCGGCTGGCTGGGTCTCGAGCCGGCCGAGGATCGTTTTCAACTGGTCACGCCGGTAGCGCGGCGGGATGAACTCGCGCACGTCGCGGTCGAACGTCGCCAAGCCGACGGCGTCGCGCTGCTGTGTGAGGAACCACGCCAGCGACGCGGCGAACGTGCGGGCGTAATCGCTTTTCTTGACGCCGGCATCGTCGCCGCCGAACTCCATCGACTTGGAAAAATCGACCAGAAACGTGCAACGCAGATTGGTTTCGTCCTCAAATTTTTTGATGAACTCGCGGTCGGTCCGCGCCATCACTTTCCAGTCGAGAAAACGGACGTCGTCGCCGGGTGAATATTGGCGGTACTCGGTGAACTCGGTGGAAAAACCGGTGCGCGGACTGCGGTGCAACCCGCTCATGAACCCCTCGACCACGGCACGCGCCCGGAGCGAAAGGCTCCCGATTTTCATCAGGGCTTTCGGATCCAGAAAACGGTGCTTTGTGGCGGTACGACTCACGGTACAGGAACGGTCTCGAGGAGTTTCTCGACGACTTTGTCGGCGTCGACCCCCTCGGCCTCGGCTTTGAAATTGGGCAGGATGCGGTGGCGCAGCACCGGCACGGCGAGCGCCTTGATGTCGTCCGGCGTGACGTGGGAGCGGCCCTGCAACAGCGCGCGCGCCTTGCCGCCGAGGACCAGCGCTTGGCCAGCGCGAAGGCCGGCACCCCAGTTGACCCATTCGTTGACAAAGTCCGGCGCGCCGGGCTGGCCGGGACGCGAACTCGCGGCCAAGCGCACGGCGTAACGCACGACCGAGTCGGCCACCGGCACTTTGCGCACGACGCCTTGGATGCGCAGCACCTCCTCGGCGCTGAACACCGGGTTCGTCTGCACGTCGTCGCGCCGGGTGGTCTCGCTGACGACGCGCACCTCGTCCTCCTCCGGCAGATAGTCGATGAACACATTGAGCATGAAGCGGTCAAGCTGCGCTTCCGGCAACGGGTAAGTGCCCTCCATCTCGATCGGGTTCTGCGTGGCGAGCACGAAGAACGGCTTGGGCAACTCGCGGCTCGTGCCGCCGACGGTCACCTGTTTTTCCTGCATCGCCTCGAGCAGCGCGGCCTGCGTCTTGGGCGGCGTGCGGTTGATCTCGTCGGCCAACAGGACGTTGGTGAACACCGGGCCTTTCACGAAGCGCAGCTCGCGACCGTGCTCGCCGTCGGTGAGAATCTCGGTGCCGGTGATGTCCGCCGGCATGAGGTCGGGCGTGAACTGGATGCGGTGAAACTCGAGGTCAAAAATCCCGGCGATGGCGCGCACCATCAGCGTCTTGGCCAGGCCGGGCACGCCGGTGATGAGGCAGTTGCCACCGGCGAAAAGCGTGATGAGAATCTCCTCGACCGCCGCCTTCTGCCCGATGATGACTCGGCCAAGTTCCTGTTCTATTTTCTCGCGGCTGGCGGCGATCTGCTCGACCGCCTGCCGATCCTGCTCGTGTGTTGTATCAGTGGTTTCCATGTTTAGTGAGTCATTGCGTAAAAAATAATGTTGATGCCCATCGGGTACGCCTTGGGCTCGGAGAATTCCTTGAAATACCACTCGTTGCGGCTCTCCTCTTCCCAGCCGTCGCCGAGGTCCGTGTTGTGGCAGAAGATCGCCATCAACCGGCCGTCGTCGTCGTGGACTCCGCGGTAATGCGGCGTCTCCGCGTCGGGGCGCTCCCAAGTGATGCCGTACGGCGCGCCTTGGATGGCGGTGCCGGGGTTGGGCACCTGCGGTTTTTCCTTGAGCGGAAACACGCACTGGAACACCTCGTGCTCGAGCGGCAGCTCGACAATCTCCCGCACCGGGAACACCCGCCGAAACTCGCGCTCAAAATTCCGCCACTCGGCCTCGCCCCAGAAATCGTCCACCATCAAAAAGCCGCCGGTGAGCAGGTACTTTCGCAGCGCCTTGACCTCGTCGCCGCTGAGGGTCATTTCGCCCGGCTCGATAAGATAAATGAACGGGTATTGGAACAGCTTGGCCTCGGTGAGGGTGAGCACTATGCCGTCGGGATCGACCTTGAGCGCGGTGAGCTGCTGCAAACGAAACGACAAATTCAGGTCGCTCTCCGGATAATCGATCGACCACTTGCCTCGCCCGCGCCAGCCGCCGCCCCACGAGTCGTACTGAATGCGGGCAAAGGTGAACGTGTCGTGCGGCATCTCCTCGTCGCGGCCCCAGTCCGCCACGCCGCCGCGTTTGTCGCGTTCGCCACGCGACCAACCGTGCTGGCTCCACGCCGCGATCGTGGCCAGCGTGAGCGCGGCGAACACCAAGCCAAGGCCAAGCCGGCGGGTAGGTTTCCGGAGGGGCTTCATTGCGCGGTAGCCTCCTTCCGTCGATGCCCTGAAAGGGCTAAATGCGACAGCCCGGGGTAACAGCCCGGATAAAAACCGCCAAAAAAACCTAAGCCCTGCAGGGGCGACATTGGACAAAACAATGTTGAGTGAACCCGAACCCATCTGCCGCCCCTACAGGGCTTGGACTCTTTTGCGGGTAGCATACCCGGCGCGATGCGCCGGGCTATCTCATGTCGCCCCGATGGGGCTGCTCCACCCCTGCCTCGTCCCAGAATGGCCGAGGCCGATCCGGAAAACAATCCACAAACCATTGAAGCCATGCTTTGTCCAAGTGCTATATGGGCCAAACGGTTCATTGCGCCTTGGCCTCCTCGGCGGGTGGCTCCGGCTTGGCCAAGCGGGTGAGCAGTTTTTGCGCAGCGCGAAACCGTGGCGCGTCCTCGAGCGCCTGCAGCACGTGGCGCTTAGCCTCGAGCGGCGACGGGCCGGCCAGCGCGGTGGCCAGCCGGAAATGCAGATCCACCGGGTCGGCCGGATCGAGCAGCAGCAGCCGCTTGAGCGGCCGGATGGTCGCCGCTGTGTTGCCGGTTTGCTGCGCGGTCAGCGCCATGTAACGATGGCCGATGGGCGAAAGCGGGTTGGCCGAGAAGAAGCGCTTGGCCAAGCGATCGACCGCCGTCCAGTCTTCGCGCTCGGCGTGAATCTCCATCAAACGCCCGTACAGTTTTGTCGCCGCATCCTCGATGGCGGCCCATTGCTCGAGCACGGCGAGCTCGTCCTCCGCTTGGCCAAGCTCGCGATGCGCGCGGGCGAGCATGCCGTACGGCGAACCGCCGCCGCGCTGCCTCGGGTGCAGCCGGATCGACCGCTCGAGCAGCGGGATGGCCTCGAGAAATTTCTCCTCCTCGACGAGGTTGGCGCAGGTGGTGTTGAGCGCCCAAATGTTGTTCGGATGATCGGCGAGCCAATCGACGATGGCGTTTTTGTCGATCGGGTTGACCTCGATCGGGCTCGGCTTGGCCAAGTCGGCCTCGGCGGCGAACGCCTTGGCCAAGCCGGTGGCGAAGTCGGTGAAGCCGGCCTCGAGCTTGGCCAAGTCGGTCGCGTGTTTTTCGATGGCGATGTTGATGAACACGCCTTGGCCAAGGTCGCGCAAAATGTTGCTGATGCACGCCTCGCCAAAATGGTTCACAAGATACTCGACCACGAGCGACGACTGGTAATAGGCAAACTGAATGTGCGCCGGACTTTTTGGCACGATGAACGCCATGCTGAGCCGCTCGATCGGTGTCAACTCGCCGCCAAGAATGAAGTCGCGGTACTCCGGCGTCATTTGTTCGCCCCACGAACTGTGCCGGAGTCGCTCCTCGTAAACGGAGATGCCCTCGCTGAACCAGCGCGGCATTTTGTTGCGCGTTTTTTGCAGCGTGATGACGTGGCAATACTCGTGCCAGAGCAGCGACTGCCAATTCTGCTGGAAGCCGATAAGCGACTTGGGGCTGTTGGCCGTGATCAGTTTGCCGAAGCAGACGCCCATGTAACCGTCGCCGCCCGGGATGCCGAACGTTCGCACGGCGAAATCTTTTTTCTCCGGGAAAATCTCGACGATCACCGGGCCTTCAATTTGCGTGTCGTATTTTGCCGAAAACAACTCGCGGGCCTCGGTGAGCAGGTCGATCGCCTCGTCGCCGTACAGCGCGGACTCGTCGCGGGTCATCCGCAGCAGGAAGCCGTTGCGGTCGATCGTCGTGTATTTTTTCAGCGAGTCGTGCAGCGTGAGCAGATTGTAAGTGGTCACGTCGTAACCGTCGGCCTCGTGCGCCTCCTCGGCCAGCCGCCACCCTTCCTCCTCCTGGCCAAGCCGCAGCAAATCCTGCGCAAGTTGCGTCTTGGCCGGGAGGAAATCTTTGTTGAAAACCAGCGCCTGCCGCTGATGCGCCGCGCCCTCTGCGAAGAGGTATTTCGACGAGAGCTTTTTGCCGATTTCGTGATCGACCAGCGGGTTGGTCTTCCAATGCTTCAAGCCGCGCGCTCGCGCCGACTTGGCTTTGTCCGGCTCGTTCCGAACGGTGTGGAGCGCGGCCTGCAACGCCCAGCTCTCGGCGTGGTTCGGGTTGATCTTGAAGATCGCCTTGAGGATGCCGTTCGCCGTTTCGTACTGCTCGGCGTCGGCTTGGTTGTGCGCTTGCAACAGCAGCGACGGGACGTGGTCGGGGTTGGTGAACATCGCCGTGTGTAGCGGTTCCTCCATCTGCGACGGATCGCTCTCCGCGTAAGCCTTGGCCAAACCGTACAGCAGTTCAGCATCCTCCGGGTAATAGCCGATCGCTCTGGTGAACGTGCTGCCAGCCAGCTTGAAATCGCGCTTGGCCAGCGCCAGTTCGCCAGTGGCCAACAACGCCTCGCGGTTGTCGGGGTCGGACTGGAGCACGCGGTCGAACAGGTTCTCCTTCACCTGCTTCGGATCATAGGCGTTGGCCTTGAGCGCCGCGCGCCCAAAGAAAACGATGGTGTTCTCGTCACTGAAAGTGCGTTGGCCGTTGATGAACTGAATGATGACCTGCAGCATCTGGCCGGCCTGCTCGGCGTCGCCGCTGGCCTCGTAGGCGAGATGAAACAGCCAAAGCGCCTCGGCGTTATAACGGTAACGGTAATCTGTCAGCAACTCGGTGGCGAACCGCCGAGCCTCGGGGTATTGGCCGGTGGCCAACCGAGCCCGAAGCAGCAGCAACCGCCAGCCGCTGTCGAACTCGTTGGCGGCAATGGCCTCCTCGCTGGCCTTGATCGCTTTGGCGTACTCGCCGGTGGCATACAGTTCGCGCGCCTCCTTCAGCGTCACCGCCTGCGCCTGCCCAAGGGCCAGACAGAACAGCGCCAAGAGCGCGCAAAACCGAATTGTGCGATGCATTGAACCCACCTCTCTCATCATACTCCCCAAGGGCAGATTAAGTTACTGTTGCCGTGGAAAAAACGTAACACCGGATCGCGGCCAGCGTCCGTTTGCACGCCGGTTTCTTCAAGACAAATCGCGGGCGGGGCATTGCTTTGCGGCCGTGCGCTGATAGGCTTTCCCGCCATGAAACTGTGCCGATTGTCTGTCTTGATTGCTTGCGTCATGGCCGGAGCCGCTTGGCCCGTCACGGCGGCGGAGTCCACCGTGCGCCTCACCCGCGTGCCCGCCCACGGTGTCCAGCCCAAGGCCGTACTCGATGACAAAGGCACGCTGCACTTGGTTTACCTCGCCGGCGACGCCGGTGGCTCGGACGTTTTTTACACGCGGCGCAAGGCCGGCGAGTCCGAGTTCGCCAAGCCGCTGCGGGTCAACCAAACCTCCGGCAGCGCGGTGGCGATGGGCACCATCCGGGGTGCCAGACTCGCGCTTGGCCAAGCCGGCCGCGTGCACGTCGCGTGGAACGGCTCGCACAAGGCGGGCAAACACGGCCACGGCGCGCCGATGTTTTACACGCGGCTGAAACAGGACGGCAACGGCTTCGAGCCGGAACGCAATCTCATGACCCACACCCGCGCGCTCGACGGCGGCGGCGCAGTGGTTGCCGACGCCAGCGGCAACATCCAAGTCGTCTGGCACGCCGCGCCGCTGGACGCCGGGCATGGCGAAAATGCCCGGGGCGTTTACGTGGCCAAGTCGTCCGACCACGGCAAGACCTTCGCCCGCGAGGTGAGCATCAACACCCAGCCCGGCACGTGCGGTTGCTGCGGGCTCGATGCCTTCCTCGACCGGGACGGCAAACTGCTGACCCTTTACCGGGGAGTGAGCGATGCCCAACGCGACATGATGCTGCTCGTCGGCAACCAACCGGCCGCCGCCAAGTCGCTGATCGTCGGCCCGTGGACGGTGCGCACCTGCCCGATGAGCGCTGCAGCGTTCGCCCAGACTCCCGGTGGCATCGCCGGCGCGTGGGAGGCCAGGGGCAACATCCACTTGGGCTGGTTCGGCATCGGCAAACCGTCCGTGAAAAACAGCACGCTCATTCAACGCAAAGCTCACCAACGGCATCCGTCCATCGCCGCCAACGCCGACGGCTCGATGCTGGTTGCGTGGTCGGAAAACACCGGCTGGAAAAAAGGCGGCGACCTCGCTTGGCGCATCTACGACGCCAAGGCCAAGCCGACCGACCGACAGGGCCAGCGCCCCCAAGGCGTGCCCAAATGGAGCTTCGCCGCCGCCGTCGCCCACCCCGACGGCTCGTTCGAGATCCTGCATTGAGCTGCGCTTGGCCAAGCGCAGGGGGGTTTTCAGTTTTCAGTTTTCAGCAGCTACATTTTTGGCCAACGCCGAAGCCCCGTAGGGGCGTGATGTAATAGCCCGGGGCGTCAGCCCCGGGTTTGGCGTAACAAGCAACATCAAGCCCCGCAGGGGCGGCACATTGCATGCCGGGCAACCTGTTTTTCATCAAAAAACCTTGCTTCGCCGGTGGCCAAGCGCGGACAGTCGGCGCATGGATCAGCCGGATCAATTACGGGAACTCTTTCGGATGCAGAAATCGCTCAATGAGCGGATCGGCGTGCAGACCGACGAAATGAGCGACGAGCAGAAAACCGAGTGGGTGCTCAACTACTGCCGCGCCATGGGCCAGGAAATCGCCGAGTTGACCGACAGTGTGCCATGGAAGTGGTGGGCCAAGTACCAGAAACTCGACGAGCAAAACGCCCGCGTCGAGGTCGTCGATCTGTTTCATTTTCTCATCAGCCTCGCGCAGGTGCTCGGCATGAGTGCCGACGATGTCTTCGCCGCATACGTGAAGAAAAACGAAGTCAACTTCCAGCGGCAGGACAGCGGCTACACCGAAAAGAACGAGGACGACTCACGCCACATTTAAGGCCGCACACCCATGAGCGACCCCAGCGCTGACATCGCCAAGGTTCTGATTTCCGAGGAGGAAATCCGGCGGCGCGTCGGCGAGTTAGCGGCGCAGGTGCAGTCGGACTTCGCCGGGCGCGACCTCGTCGTGGTCGGGCTGCTCACCGGCACGCTGATGTTTCTCGCCGACCTCGTGCGCGAAATCGATCTGCCGATGCGGCTCGACTTCATCGGCGTGTCCAGCTACGGCGACGGCACCGAGTCGCGCGAACTGGTGTTCACCAAGGAATTGAAACTCGACGTGGCCGACCGCGACGTGCTGCTCATCGACGACATCCTCGACACCGGCAAAACCCTCCGCGCCGTCATCGACAAACTGAAAGGCATGGCTCCGCGCCAAGTCCGCACCTGCGTCTTGCTCTCCAAAAAAGCGCGGCGCGAATACGACATCCCCGCCGACTACATCGGCTTCGAAATCCCGGACGAGTTCGTCGTCGGCTACGGCCTCGACTACGCGGAAAAATACCGCAACCTCCCGCACATCGGGATATTAAAACCGGAGTTGTACTCTTGAAAATTACGGTGAAATTCTGGTCGTACTTCCGGGATCACGCTGGTTGCAAAAAAGCGGAAATTGAAACCCTAAACGGAGCCACCTTGGCCAAATTGCACGAGGCCGTTTGTGAACAATTCCCAAAACTGGCCGGATCGAAAAACAGCACGCTCAAAGCCGTTGGGCTGGAATACGAAGATGATGATTTTGTGCTGAGCGACGGCGATGAGGTTTCGTTTTTCCCGCCGGTGCAAGGAGGTTGACCGATGAAAACAGAACTGACCATTTCGACTGACGCGATCGACGAGGCGGCCTTGGCCAAGCGCCGCGAAATGAGCGGCGGCATGGGCGCGGTGGTCTGTTTTTTGGGCGTGGTGCGCGGGAGCGAGGGCGATGCCCCGATCACCGCGATCGATTACGAGGCCCACGAGGAAATGGCCCGCCACCAGTTCGCCCTGATCTTCGACGCCGCCGAAAAGCGTTGGCCAGTGGAGTCGGTGCGTGTGGTTCACCGCATCGGCGTCGTGCCGGTGAACGAGCCGTCGCTGTGGGCGGAAGTGGTCGCGCCGCACCGCGCGGAAGCGTTTGACGCCTGCCAATTCCTCATCGACGAGATGAAGAAAAAAGTGCCCATCTGGAAAAAACCGCTGCCAGCCTAACCCAAAACCTCTCGCACCCAGGCCAGTGCTTGTTCGCGGGTGGTTAGTTCACCGGCGAGTTGGCGGTTGCGGATGTCGCTGAGCAGTTTGCCCAGTTTTGCCCCTGGCGCTTGGCCAAGCGCGATCAGGTCGCCGCCATCGACCAGCGGTTTTTGCAACTCCGGTTGGTTTTGAAACTCCGCGAACTTGGCCTCCAAAAACTCGTAGTTCTCCAGCCTACCGGAGGAGGCGAGGCTGTCGAGCCGGTGCAGCGCCAGCTCGGCCGGGAAGGTCGGGCGGAGGAACAGTTTGCGCAGCGTGGCGCGGCGCATTTGTTGCGCGGCCTTCAACTGCATGTGATGGCGTACGCAGGTTTTCACCACGGCGCTGTTGGCCTTGGGGAAGCGCAGGCGGTTCATGATTTCCACCGTCATGCTTGCGCCTGTTTTTTCGTGGCCCAAAAAGCGGATGCGCCCTTCGTCGCTGGTCTGCGTCACAGGCTTGGCGATGTCGTGCATCAGCACCGACCAAATGAGGGTTGTGCCGGCGTCGGCCGGAAGGTGGCTGAGCATGAGGCGGATGTGGGTGAACACGTCGCCCTCGGGATGGTACTTGGGCGGTTGCTCGCAGCCGATGGTGGCGGCCAGCTCCGGCAGCACCTCGGGCAGCAAGCGGCTCTCGTGCAGCAGGTCGAGCCCGCGCGCGGCGTGCGGCGGGCGGAACAGTTTCAGCAACTCTTCGCGGATGCGCTCGGCGCTCACTTCACGGATGGCGGCGGCGTGTTGCTGCACGGCGGCGAATGTCTCCGGCTCGATCGCAAAGCCAAGCTGCGCGGCAAAGCGCACGGCGCGGAGCAGGCGCAGCCGGTCTTCGCCGAAGCGTTCCGCCGGGTCGCCGATGGTGCGGATACACCGGGCCTCGATGTCGGCTTGGCCGCCGACCCAGTCGTGCAGTTCATCGGCGAGAGGGTTGTAAAAAAGTCCGTTGATGGTGAAGTCGCGCCGCAGCGCATCTTCGCGGGCGTCGGTGAAGCGGACACTGCCGGGGCGCCGGCCGTCGGTGTAGTCGCCCTCGGCGCGGAAGGTGGCCACTTGATACTCGTGCCCGGCCTCGAGCACCATGATCACGCCGAACTGTTTACCGACCGGGATGGTCTTGCGGAACAGTTGCTCGACCTCTTCCGGCGAAGCGTCGGTGGCGATGTCGTAGTCTTTTGGCGCTTGGCCAAGCTGGGCGTCGCGCACGCAACCGCCGACCCAGAATGCCTGGAACCCGGCCCCGGCCAAGCGCTTGGCCAAGCCGTGCGCGCCGACCTTGAGGCTGTCGGGGTTGGGTTGGACTTTGGGGTTCATGGCGGGGCCACTCGGGCCGTTGGGGCAGTTTTCCCCGAAAACCAACCGCAGGCAAGCCGCGGAAAACACAGGCGGCGGCGCGGTTTGGCGGGGTTCGCTAAATTTCTTTCCCGACTTTGGTGGCTCGATTACGCTCCCGCGCGTGCCGATCAAGCGCAAGACTGGCGAGAAGATGCTGCGAGGCATCCCCGTATCGCAGGGGGTGAGCCGCAGCCGTGTCGTGGTGTTGGACCGCACGCGGATCGACCCGGCGAAGTGGGGCATCCTCGAGTCGGATCTGGCCGGGGAGGAGGATCGGCTCCAAACAGCACTGGTGGAGACGCGCCGGCAAATCCTCGCCGTGCAGGAGCGGTTGCGCGAGGCGATGGGCGCCAAGGAGGCGCAGATTTTCGACGCGCACCTGCTGGTGCTGGAGGACCCGATGCTGCTGCAGGAGACGGCGCGGTTCATCCGGGAGGACTTGGTCACGGCCGAGTTCGCGTTCCACCAAGCCTCGGAGAAGTACGCCGAGGCGCTGGGCAAGGTGGACGATTCCTACTTGAGCGAGCGGGCGGCCGACATCCGCGACGTGACGCAGCGGGTGTTGTCCAACCTGATGGGCCAACCGCTGTGCACTGCCCTCGCCGACTTGACCGTGCCTTGCATCGTGGTGGCCCACGACCTGACGCCGTCCGACACGGCGACGATGGATCCGGCGAAGGTGCTGGGGTTCGTCACCGAGGTTGGCAGCCGCACGTCACACACGGCCATCCTTGCGCGGTCAATGCGCATCCCGGCGGTGCTCGGGCTGGGCGAGTCGATCAGCGAGTTGCACACCGGCGAGTCGGTGCTGCTCGACGGCTTCAACGGCTTCGTCGTCATCGATCCGGCGGAGCAGACGCTCTTCGAGTACGGCCAACTGGTCGACCGGCAGACCTCGATCGAGGAGAGCCTCGAGGTCATTCACGACGACGCAGCCGAGACGAAGGACGGCCACCGGGTCATTCTCTCCGCCAACATCGAGCGCGCGGCCGATGTCGAGGGCGTCCTCCGATGCGGCGCGACCGGCGTCGGCCTGTTTCGCACCGAGTTTTTATTCATCAACCGCAGCGACCTGCCGGGTGAGGAGGAACAGTTTGCGGCGTACCGCCAAGTGGCCGAGTCGCTCGCGCCGGACCCGGTGATCATCCGCACGCTCGACCTCGGCGGCGACAAGCTGCTCTCGCACGTGAACGTGGCCGAGGAGATGAACCCGTTCCTCGGCTGGCGCGCCATCCGACTGTGCCTCGAGGAGACGGATCTGTTCCGCACGCAGCTCCGCGCCATCCTGCGGGCGAGCGTCTTTGGCGACCTGAAAATCATGTACCCGATGATCTCCGGCGTGGAGGAACTCGAGGCGGCCAACGTGCTGCTCGACGAGTGCCGAGGGCAACTGCGCGACGAGGGCGTGGCGTTCGACGAGGGCATCGAGGTCGGGGTGATGATCGAGATACCGTCCGCAGCGATGATCGCCGACAGCTTGGCCAAGCGCGTGAAGTTTTTCAGCATCGGCACCAACGACCTCATCCAGTACGCGCTGGCGGTGGACCGGTTGAACGAAAAGATCGCCCACCTCTACGAGCCGACGCACCCCGGCATCCTGCGCCTGATCAAGACGACGGTGGACGCCGGCCAAGCGCACGGCATCTGGACCGGCATCTGCGGCGAGATGGCCGGCGACCTGGCCGCCGTGCCGCTGTTGCTGGGGCTGGGCGTGTCGGAGTTGAGCGTGACCCCCTCGATGGTGCCGCGAGTGAAGATGCTCATCCGCAGCATCAAGATGTCGGAGGCGCGGGAGCTGGCGGAGTTCGCGCTGGGCTGCGACTCGCCGAAGGAAATTTTCGCCCGCGCCGAGACCTTCGCCAAGGCAGCCGTGCCAAGTTTTTTTGAGGAGTTGGCCTGAAACGGGCGCAAGAGGCAACGCCCCGTAAGCGCTAACTATTTATCCCGCAGGGATTTCGTCTTACAGCCCAAGGTTTGAAACGCAGTTTCTACCTTGGGTCATTGTGGCAGAATCACAAAACCCTGAATGGGTTTCGCCGATAGAACCGCCCCGCCGATGAGCGTTGCGCAACCCCTTGGTTGTTTCCTGTTCGAGCGCAGTTCCCAAGGTAGCATCCTTTAGGCTGCAACCTTGGGCTTTAAAACGGAATCCCGTTGGGATTCTTTTTCTCTTCGCAGTTTCGCGTGGGCGTTGCCCCGGGCTGGTATAAGACCGCGCCTTTGGCGCTGGACGCCGTCACGGCTGCCACGACTTGAACTCCGGCAGGCGGCGCACGTCGGTGAAGCGCGGATCTTTTGCCACGCGATTGTAGATATTATCCGCCGCCGCGTTGGTGGCCCGGCGCTGTTTGTCCAGCGCAAGCGCCTTGGCCAAAGTGACCCACGAATCCGCTGTCCTGTCCCGCTGCGAGGCTTGCACCGCCGCCAGATCGTACCAGCCTTCCGGGCTTTCCGGCATCTTGAGGGTCAGCACCACGAGAGCGGACTCGAGTTGTTTCTGGCTGCCGAGATGATTGAAAAACTGGGCGGCCATCAACAGATTGGTCGTGTTGATCGACGGCCGCTGAATGGCCTGCGCCATGAGATTGATCCCGTTTTGCGCTTGGCCAAGCTGCACGTGCGTCGTCGCCAAATCGAGCGCGAGGTCAAAGTTCCCCGGCTCGGCGGCGAGCTTGGCCTCGAGTTGCTTCAGCGCCTTCCGGGCGATCCCGTTTTGCTGCTCGGCCTTTACGCCTTGGCCAAGGTTTTGATAGACCGACGCGATGGTGAAGCGGGTGCTGATCTCGAGCCCGGGCTGCTTCACCAGCGAGTCGAGCAGCTTGAGCGCCTGCTCATCCTGCTTGAGGCGCAGATAGATCGCGGCCAACTCAAGCGTCACCTTCGGGTCGGCGGGATTGGCCTTGTGCCGCGTCTGCAGACCGACGAGTTGCTGTTGAATCTGCTTCACATCCTGGTCGCTCAGGTTGAGTCCCTGCGGCGCGGCTTGGCTGCCGACGGCCGGCGGCTTGCCTTCGAGCAGGCTGTTGAACCGCTGGATGCCCCGAACCAAGTGCTTGAGCATCGGGCTGTCGGGGTCAAACCGCTCGTAGGTGGTGACCAGTTCAATGGCGTCATCGCGCCGGGCCTTGGCCGCCGCCTTGTCACCGGCTTGGATTTCATCGTAGCCAAGCGAGAGCAGCAACTGGGTGAAGTGCGACAACACCTCGGGGCTGTACGGGCAGAACGCCCACGCCTGCTTGAGCGCAAAAATATATTCGCGCGTCATCCGCTCCTGTTTCTGCCTCATGTCATCGCGCTTGGCCGCGTCGGCTTCCTTCGTGATGGCGAGCTTGTAGTTGTTGATTCGCCAACGGTAAATGTCGGCGATCGAGGTTCGCAACTTGCTGAAAGACTTCTGCGCCGGTTCGTCGCGGACGAAAGCCGGGTCGCCGGTGTAGCCGTCGAGATCCCAGCGCTGGTATGTCTTGATGGCCCAGTCGCCGATCTCCTTGACGCTCGTGTCGTCGGTAATCCAGTTGCCGGTGAGCCGCGACTGGTATTGCGCCCAGAAAAGCCGATCCTTGCGCATCATCTCGTCGGTGATCTCCGGCACCTCGTCGCGGTTGAGCTTGAGAATGATCCCGAACGGCGTGAGGTGCGGGTACATCCACTCCAGCGGAAAACTGACCTCGATGAAAAAGTCACGCTCCGGGTTTTTGTCGAACAACAGCTTGGCCAGCTTGGAGTTGATCTGCATCACCGACACCTGCCCCGCCACGGAGACACGGTCGCCGATGCGGTTGACGATCTCGCCCGGCTTGAGCGCTCCGGCTTTCTCGCGGGCATCGGCCTCCTGCAAATACCGCGCGAAGGCAATCTCCGCCTCGAGCTGCGTCGGCGCGTTCAACTCAAGATCGGGGTACAGCCCCGCTTGGCCCGGCGCAACAAAGCCGGCCAGCAACTCGTCGAGCAGCCGGCGGTTCAACCGCACGCGCGCCTGTCTCCAGCGAATGTAATGGCCATTCTCCTCGACGCGCTTCGGCTCCGCTTGGCCAAGCGCGGCGACTTGCTTTCGCAGCGAGAGCGTTGTCGCGGAAAACTCGATGCCCGCGAACGCCGCGTCATCCCAGATCGGCTCGCCGTCGATGATCGCGTTGAAGTCGTCAGTCAAAACCTTGCGGAGGGCTGCATCGGCGGGCGGCTTGGCGCAGGCCGCCCTGCCCTCGTCGGAAAGTTTGCCGAGGAGAAAGCGCGCCAACGCGTCATCCTGAAACGCGATGCGCTTGGCCAAGGCGCTTGGTTTCAAAATCTGTTCCGGCTCGAAGTACGAGCCACTCGTGCGCCGGTCAATCTCCCAATCCGCCCCCATGCCGATCATCCACTTGTCGATCGAGGTGGCCAAGCCGGAGAGAAAATTGGTGCCGAGCAGCTTGTTTTTCGCGCCGGAGGCAAACGGGATGTAAGTCGGGTCTTCCGGCTTCCAGTCGATCTGTTCGCTGCGTTGGTAGTGGGCGCGGACGGTGTCGAGATACGTGCTGTCGGCGAGGGCGTTTTGCGTGATGAGCGCCACGTCGCGCCGGTCGAAGTCGGGGTCGCGCCGCTTGGCCGGGTCGGTGAAGCTCTCGGCGAAAATCATGTATGT
>Ga0208879_1001421_pt1 | contig 22534 bp, 14 predicted proteins | sample Knorr_S15_td_Bot_FD_185605 | JGI IMG/M metagenome (GOLD analysis project Ga0208879, IMG submission 185605) | Marine microbial communities from Southern Atlantic Ocean transect - Knorr_S15_td_Bottom_ad_5009_LV_A (SPAdes) (version 2) | ecosystem: Environmental > Aquatic > Marine > Oceanic | place...
AAAGATGCCCAGGTTTTTTTCTTGTTGCTTAACGTCGTCAAAAGCTTTTTCCCCGGATTGAAATGAATAATCACCATGGTACTCCCACTCGACTTGGAATCCTTTTTTACGTAAATAATCTATGTAACCAGCACGCCGCAAATTTGCTTCCCATTTGATTAAGGGGCCGGTAATAATCCCAAAGCGCTCATAACCAGACTCAACTAACAACTTTGCTGCCAACCAACCGCCCTGATAGGAGTCGAAGGTAATGGTTGTAATCACATTGTCATCAACTGGCGCGATGGAGACCATTGGAAATAGATTTATTTTTTCTTTAATTTTCTTGTATTGCGCGCTTTCAAATGTAGGAGTCATTAGAATGATACCATCATTCGACTGGGCTATAGAACCCAGTTTATTCACTACATTTGTTGAATGTTTAATGGAATGAATACTTAGATGAATATTTGACAAAGAACACATCCTGTCAAAGCTATCATATAGGCACGAATAAAATTCCTCAGCATCGTGTTGGGTCACTAATGCCATCTCCAGGGGTAGATTGTCCAACTGGTAAGCAGGCCGGCTGGTACGATAACCCAACTCTCTGGCTGCAAGGAGAATTTTTTCAACACTTGCAGACTTGCCCACTGCTTTCCCAGACAACACCCTGGATACCGTTGCAATTGAATAGCCGGTTTTATCTGCAATATCTTCTAGTTTCACCTTCATATGCAAAATAATTTAACTTAAATAAAAATTATTTGCATTATTTATTTTATACAATTACCTTTTCTAACACATTTTCTCAAGATTTACTGTTAGATACTGTAGAATTGGTTAAATATGGATCCAATCAAAATACCTGAACAGATGTTTAGCGGAATTGACTTTCTGGTCGTTGTCATATACCTTATTATAATAATCTCGGTCGGACTGCTTCTTTCAAGGAAAAAATCAAACACATCCGAATATTTTTTAGCAAATCGTAATATAGGCTGGTTTGTCGTTGGCTCATCTTTGTTTGCATCAAATATTGGTTCTGAGCATCTTGTTGGGCTAGCTGGTACCGGTGCTAAGAGTGGGATTGCCGTAGCTCAATTTGAAATTTTAGCAGCGCTTATTTTACTTTTACTGGGATGGGTTTTTGTCCCCTACTTTCTTAACAGTAGAGTATCAACGACACCGGAATTTCTGGAACGCAGATATTCTCCGGAAGCTCGCTGGTACTTGTCTGTTATTTCAATTTTTGCCTATGTGGTTACAAAGATTGCAGTTACCATCGCTGCTGGCGGAATTGTATTTGAAGGATTGATGGGTATTGACTTTTGGACTGGCGCTTTTCTCATTGTTTTGTTAACCGGTGTCTACACAGTACTTGGTGGCCTGCGCGCTGTCGTTTATACAGAAACAATTCAAACGGTTGTGCTCCTTGCCGGATCTGCGGTTACTCTGATCTTTGGCTTGCAGGCAATTGGCGGATGGAATGCTATGGTAGAGACGGCCGGCCCGGATTTTATGAGCATCTGGAAACCGTCCGACCACCCGGAATTTCCTTGGACGGGCATTGTTTTAGGGGCACCCATTCTCGGAATCTGGTATTGGTGTACGGATCAAAATATTGTTCAAAAGGTTTTATCTGCAAAAAATATCTCTGAAGCCAGAAGGGGTACTATTTTCGCCGGATTCCTAAAGATTACACCACTGTTCTTTTTCGTGATTCCGGGAGTTATCGCATTCAGTCTAGCAGCGAAAGGTCAATTGAATCTCTCTTCAAGTGACAGCGCGTTGCCGACTTTAATCAAAACATTGTTGCCCTCAGGTCTTAGAGGCATGGTTGCGGCTGGTTTACTCGCTGCTCTGATGAGCTCGCTGGCTTCCGTATTTAATTCTTGCTCAACACTGGTCACTTTGGATATTTACAAAAAACTTTATCCGCAAACCGAAGAACAAAAGCTAGTAAAGGTTGGTCAATGGAGTACCATTGTTTTAGTTGGGATCGGGTTATTATTTATCCCGTTTATCAGCAGATTCGGTGACACACTTTTTGTTTCTCTGCAGTCTATTCAAGCCATGATTGCGCCGCCCATTGCGGCTGTATTTCTTTTCGGTATTTTTATTAAACGACTCAATAGCCAGGGCGCCATCGCTTCCCTTGCTGTTGGTTTTGTCATTGGGATGAGCCGCTTTATCCTTGAAATCATTAACCCGGCATCTGGAACACTTTTACATGATTTTATATCTATCAATTTTCTGCATTTTGCATTCATTCTATTTGTGATATGCACCATTGTCCTGGTTGGAGTCAGTTATTTTACTCCTGCACCAGGAACAGATAAAACTTCAGGGCTGACCTATGAAAGGTCAGCCAAAATCAGAGAACCAAGCCTTGGATCGATAATGACAATGGTTAAAGTCGTTGAAGACAGGTTATATTCTATATTGCTTATATTAGCCGTAATCCTGGTTTGGATCTTCTTTGCTTAGTAAAAAAGAGGAGGTCGTAATGAAATCGACAATGATAATGGTTATTTCGACTGCACTATTGATGCCACTTGTAGTATGTGGTCAGTCGATCGATAACTTCGACAGCGAACCGGATTCCGGTTACTGGGTCCATGAAATATCTGAAAATGCTGACACTACATTGAGCTATGTGAATATCAGCTATGTAACAGATCCAGTGTTTGAAGGAGCCGGTGCAATGCAGCTTGACTACAGCGCCCATAACATCGAAGTGTGGGGTGGCTATGCAAAAATCTACCACATGTCCTCTAGTACTACAGATGGGCCAGAACCAGTTCTAGCAGGGACATGGAAAATGGCTCCAGAAGCGGGTGCTTTAATGGTAGGACCAGCCCCTAATGATGGCAGTTGGTGGTCAAGCTCTGAAGATGATGTTGTTCTAAGAGCGTGCTATTTCGATGACGACTATGTTTTCAATGGAGATGGTTCGTTTAATAATGTTCTAGGTGATGACACCTGGATTGAAGGATGGCAGGGCGGCAGTGACGCATGTGGAGCGCCAGTTTATCCTCATGACGGTTCAAATGCGGCGACATATACGTATGACGCAGGTGCAGGCACTATTACGCTTAATGGGGTAGGTGCCTATTTAGGACTTCCGAAGGCACATAACGATGGCGAACTCGGTTCTCCTGAAGACGCTCCGGAATCCATTACCTACGATATAACGCTTTCAGATAATGACAATACAATGACTCTAGTTATCGAAGCAGGAGCAGGGGTGTTCTGGACCTTTAAACTTGTAGCAGATGGGCCAGCACTAGCTATAGTAGAATCCTGGGACCTTGGTTTTGACTTAGGTACTACATTGCTGGAGATGCGTCCTAACACCGGCGAAGTCTGGGACTGGTCGGGCTATGATAGTATTTCATTCTCATACTACAATTCGGTTCCACAGACAGGGACTGGTAGCCAAACAGTTCATTTGAGGTTGAACCTGAGCGACTACGGAAACGTTACAGATCCCAGCTACACGGGACTGGGAGAGTATTATTACTCTTTTCATTACATTCTGGATAACGAACCGGGCTGGAATACCATTACTATGCCTCTGGTCCGGAACGATGACTGGGGTGGCGGTGGATTCAACCTGACCGGCTGGGCCGGTGACGCAGGTAATGGTGAACTTGACAGAGATGCTATCGCCGGGTTCCACTTAGAATTTTCCATCGACGGCGGTGGAGATGGTTCTTATAATCAGGGCACTATCGTGTTGGATGATTTTACACTGACCGGTTCACTGAATGCACTAACCAACCCCGGCTTTGAAACGGCCGATGAATCTGGTGATGACTTTGGCTGGGGGTGGACGCACGCTGGTGAAGGTCAGGCTCATACCGAAATTGTTACCGATCCAGAGATGGCTTATAGTGGTGACAACTATGCTCATATAGGTGTTGATAATGGCGCCGCCTGGGCAGTCTTCTATACCGAAAGTGTTATTCCCGCCGCGCATGGTGAAACCTGGCGCTTTAGCGGTTATGCCAAGAGTCTCTCCGGCATTGAAGGAGATTATGGTTTTTTCAAGCTCGAAGCTAAGGATGCCGATGGCAACGTTTTAGAAGATACAGGTGAAATAATGATACCAATCACGGATGAGTGGGGTATGCATAGCGCTGAATTTGTCATGCCGCAGGGGACAGCGCAAGTTACGGCTGTTATAGTGGCTTCGCGCTGGGATGGCTCCAACTGCGACTATGCTTTCGATGAAATGTTCTTCATGAACGTGGGAGTGCTAGATGTGGTACCTCCAGCAGCAGTTGAAAATGTGAGCGCCGTACCGGGTAGCTATTACAACCTGGTCACCTGGACAGATGTACCTGATGAAAGTGGTGAAGTCTATGATGTGTATGCCAGTACCGATCCGATTACGGATATTTCCGTAGCCGACGTTGTTGCCACTGGTGTTCTGGAGGGTGCTCAAGCAGCAGTTCATTATCTGTATTATCCTTTGGTAGATACTGATATGTCCTATCACTATGCTGTTGTCTGTAGGGATCCTTCTAATAATGTGGGTGAGCCGGGCACATCTTCTGGTTCGATCACGAACATAGCCTTGGGTATTCCCACAATTTCGTTGGATCCGCCTGCGAACTTCGTTGCTGATGGAGATTTATCCGAGTGGTATAGTAGTGGAATTGTACCGTTTGAACTTGGTACAACGGATAACTCTTGGGGAACGCCCAGCATCGTCGGTTCCGTGACAGATGATAATGATCTGTTTGGAACGATCTTCCTGGCAGTAGATGAGGATTACCTCTACGTCGCGGCAGATGTAATTGATGACGTCTATGACGGATATCAGCCCGGTGACGGCACAGGCGGTTGGTGGGAAAACGACGTATTGGAATTGTTCATCGGTTTGTACGACCAGCATGGACCAAAACACGGCGGTATGAATCGTGGAGATGAACCTGATTACAAGTTCTTCTTTTTAGAAACTCATGCTGTAAATGACTTCAACAGTGGAGATACATTGGCTGTGAACGGCGATGGGAATTATCATCAAGAAGGATTTAATCCAGATTGGGTGGTAGAAGCAAAACTGGCCCTGGATGATATTGCCTTTGGTGACGACATCAGGTTCAACGCGGTGAATGGCATGCGGATTCCAATAGAACCGACACTGCATGATAACGATGGTGCAGGATGGGAAGGAAACTTGGTTGGTTCACCTTTTAACACGGATAACGCCTGGCAAACACCGTCAGTATGGTCCAGTACCTGGATTGGTGATCAATTTATGGTTGGTATTGATGAGGAAACCATGGGGATAATTTTTCATTACTCCTTAGATAATAACTATCCTAATCCCTTCAACCCATCCACAACAATAAACTATTCCCTGGCCAGCAGTGGAAAGGTGAAAATCTCTGTCTATAATATACTCGGCCAAGAAGTAGCCACGTTAGTAAACAAATATCAGCATGCAGGAGAGCACAGAGTGGTTTGGAATGGACATGGTCTCTCTTCGGGCGTTTATATCTATCGCCTGAAATCTAATGATTTTGCCCAGACCAAAAAGATGATCTTGATGAAATAGTCCAATAGTGTCATCTATAAACATCATAGGGGGAGTGGAATTTCACTACTCCCCCTATGTAATTTTAGAAGATAAATAAGTGTAATGAACTATGGATATAAAACTTGAAATCTCCAGTTAAACTTCAATTCTCTCTTTGGATTATACTTGTAGTTAGTAACCTTCTTGTTGCTCAAACAACAGGGAAGATATCCGGAACTGTCACCGACGCAGAAACGGGAGAACCATTACCGGGAGCCAATGTTGTAGTAGAAGGGGAATTAATCGGTGCGGCTACCGATAATAATGGTCGGTTTCATGTAATCAATGTTAGGCCGGGGGAGTACACTGTCATAGTGAATGTGATCGCGTACAAACCTATTCACGTTGAAAATGTCCGCGTATCTGTCAACAGGACTTTTAGTTTAGATGTGAAAATGACCCCAACTGTTTTGGAAGGAGAAACCGTTACCGTAACCGCTGATCGTATTTCCTTCAAAAGAGATCAAACCAGCACAATTAAGAATGTGTCATCCGATCAAATTAAAGAATTGGCTATCGAAAGCATGAGTGCCGTGGTAAACATGCAGGCAGGTGTTGTGGCAGGTCATTTCCGGGGAGGACGTTCTACTGAAGTAACCTATATGATTGATGGCATTCAAGTAGATGAAGCCTTTAGTGGAGAGTATACAGCAGTTGAAGTGGAACCTGAAGCAGTTCAGGACCTTGAGATTATTACAGGAACATTCAATGCAGAATATGGCCGTGCCATGAGTGGTATTGTCAATATTATCACCAAGGATGGAGGAAATAACTTCGAAGGATCTCTAAGCAGTGGGTACGGGAATTACTATACGAGGAATGAGAACATCTTTATTGGCTTAACCCCTTCTGAGTTTAACCGAAACAAGGATTATAAAGTTCAATTGAGCGGGCCTATATTGAAAAACCGAATTACTTTCCTCACTAATATCCGTTTTCAAGACAATAAAAATCATCTGAATGGAATTCACAGATTCAATGTAACTGATGAAAGTAATTACTACAGCAGTAATCCTTCAGATTGGATTGATGATTATTCAGGTGATAGCAGTTTTGTCGCTATGAACCGTTCTAATAATCAATCTTTACTGGGAAAACTCACCTTTACTCTTGGAAGTTTTAGGCTATCCACACTTTACTCTTTGAACGAGGATGAGTGGCATGGATACGACCATATATTTAAGTACAATCCATACGGTATGGCTGCAACCCATAGAAGGACGGAATTTGCCGCACTTTCCATCAACCACATGTTAAGCCGTTCACTGTTTTACGAGCTTAAGTTATCATACATGGATAACTACAGTGGCTGGTATTTGTACGAAGATCCTTTGGATTCTAATTATGTTCATGACAGATATATGGATAGTTATGGACCTGGGTTCTTCACCGGGGGACAGCAAAAGGGGCATAGTGTCCGGATTATGGAAGATTGGGGAGCGAAATTTGACCTGACCTGGCAGGTTAATCATACCCACAGTCTGAAGTGGGGAGCTCAGTACATTCAACATCAATTGGACAACCAATGGCACGAAATTCGAAACAAATATATCGGTACGGTTGATGAAAACATATTGTATGAACCAGATACGTTAGCAGATAATACTTTATATGCCGATGTGTATAAGGTTGAACCGATTGATGCATCGGCCTATATTCAGGATAAAATGGAGTTTGATGAGATGGTGATCAACTTTGGAATCAGATATGATTATTTTGATCCAAATACAATATATCCATCTGATAGACGAAACCCAGCCAATCAGTTGTCTCTTCCAGATTCCATGATGTCTGTCTATCCAATGGCAGAACCTTTCTACCAGGTTAGTCCTCGATTTGGATTGGCTTATCAGTTGGGTGATGTTGCAGTACTACATTTCAGTTATGGGCATTTCTTCCAACTTCCACCACTGTATGCGCTTTATCAGGGTCATTCCTTTTTGATATCGCCCAATGACTATGTAACAACCATAGGCAATTCACGCCTTAAGCCAGAAAAAACCGTAACATATGAAATTGGACTTTGGCAGGCATTGACAAGAAATATAGGTCTTGAAGTCACCCTGTTTTATAAGGATATATATAATTTACTAAGCACAAAAATTATAAGTACTTACAATCAAATTGAGTACGGTCTATTTAGTAACAAGGATTATGGAAATGTCCGTGGATTGGAAGTGAAGTTTGATTACGGGAGTCAATCATTGAATGTAAACATCAACTATACGCTTCAGTACACTCGTGGGAATGCTGATTCTCCTCAACAAAGTTTTGATAGAGCAGGAGACAGTATGGATCCAGTGAATCGGTTCATTCCTATGAGTTGGGACCAGCGCCATACGTTTAATGCAACGGTTGGATATCATTCCGGGAATTTTCATATGTCAGCCACAGGGTATTATAATTCAGGTACTCCCTATACCTTTTCTCCCCTTGGGGAAAGTACTTTATCACGGATAAACCTCTACCCCAATAATGATTATCAACCTTCTAAATATCAAGCCGATTTAACAGCACGCTATTCACTGCAATTAGCAAATATGGCTGGTGTAAATTTTTTTCTGACTATATACAATCTATTTGACAGGTTAAACGAAGAATGGGTGAACAGTCAGACAGGACGAGCTTATACAGATGTTGAGGAAAATAGTGAGATTTTACTGCACCGAAGTAATTTTAATGATTATGAAGACGTGTATCAAAACCCATCAATGTATTCAACACCACGCATGATTAAATTTGGACTAGAATTAACTTTTTAAAGGGATTTAACAATGAGTAAAAGTTCGCGGATTATTGGAATATTTTGTATCGGCTTGTTCATACAAGGGTTAGCCCTCTTCGGGCAGGGTAAACCCTATGCAGGACCCGATGACCCTGCCGGTGATATTGCGGCTGAGCGCGAGGGGTATATGGCAGGAAACAGGGTTTATCTCTATTTTCGGAATACGACTGAATTGTCTGATTGGCCCAAAGCCAGCGTCTCTAAATGGCCTAACAATCCAGAAGGAGTTAAAATGACTGACGGGATTGGTCTGTTGGTTGGAGCTAAGGTCTTTATTGAGGATGACGGAAATGCGGCCACAGTGGATACGATCCCCCTCGATGAACCTGTGGATATTTATACCACAGACCACCACACACTTTATTACCTGCAGACAAGCTATCGGGAAGAAATGGATACGGATCCCACAGGAACGGTGGAATGGGGATACTATCCAGTTTTTGGATATTTTAATGAAACAAATGAATATGCTGCTGTGAGCAATAAGCCAAATTCTTGGCCACCAGGTGGTTGGCCAGCAACGGGGTTTACAACCAAATGGCCAGGTGAATGGGATGGGCGTTTTGGGCGGGGCGTCATTTATGCCGACATGGAAACCTATTTTGCTGTTAATGATGCTCAGGATCAGGAGAATCTTGGTGTCGAAGATTATGTTAAATATTATCCCAGACCCGGTCATTTTGTTGGTGATATAAGACCAAATGTTACCATTCAGTTCGGTTCTCCCTGGGGGGGACTTGGTACACGTGTTGAAACCCGAGGATTCCAATGGAATAATCCTCAGGCCAGAGATGCCATTTTCTGGGAATATTCCGTTGCAAATATCTCAGAATATAACCTTACAGAAGTTGCCTTTGGTTACTGGGTGGATAATGCTATTGGAGGTGACGGTGATGATGACTTGGGATATTTCGATGACCAAGTAGATATGGCATTTTCCTGGGATATTAATGGCATTGGTTTAGGTGGTCTTCCAACAGGCGTCATGGGATTTGCTTATCTTGAAAGCCCTGGTTTGGCTTATGACTATTTGGACAATGATGGAGATGGATTGATCGATGAAAAACGGGATAATGAGCCGTTAGCCATTATTGGTCCCACTGATGGCATCAATGATCTGGATGCCTTCCTTGAATTCTATAATTTGACTGAAGAGGACCTCCACCCTCACTGGGATGCGGATGAGGATCAAGATTGGGAAGATGGAGAAGACCTTAATGGCGACGGTATTTATCAGTTGAGTGAGTATGCTGGTGATGATGTTGGGTTAGACGGTGTTGCCCCGGGTGAATTAAATTATGAAGGACCGGACGAAGGTGAATGTAACCATATGCCCGATTATCTAGAAGGTGTTGGATGTGAACCTAATTTCAATGAGACTGATGTTTCTGAATCAGATATGATCGGCTTGACTGCTTTTCGAATGTACCCTATCCCTAGCCACGCCCCTTCCAATACTACCCAGTGGTTTAAAAATGACCTGGCAATGTGGGAAGTGATAAGTATTGATTCACTGGAAGAGTTTGGAGGGAATGTATCCAATCTAGTAGAGGTATTTGCTTCCGGCCCGTTCCCGCTTTTCCGAGGACGAGTGGAACGCATTTCCATGTCAGAACTTCACTCCTATGATCCCCTCGCTGGCTTGGAATCACCTGAACATTCTGCCCCAGCTCTGTACGAATTGAAACGTATTGTACAGGTGATTTATGAAAAGGATTATCGGTTCGCACAACCGCCGAAAATGCCCACATTAACAGCTACAGCCGGAGATGGAGAAGTGATTCTCACCTGGGATGATATCGCTGATACTCGGACCCGAGACCCTTTTGTCGGAAATGTAAATGACTTTGAAGGCTATAAGGTTTACCGTGCAACTGATAGGTACATGTCAGATGCAGAAGTGATTACCGATGGTTTTGGAACTCCTATGTTTATGCTTCCAATATTCCAGTGTGACTTAATAGATGATATACAAGGTTTTACGGATTTTGGTCTCGTAAACGGAATGGCATATAACTTAGGTTATGATACAGGGATTACTCATGTGTTTCGAGATAATACTGTACAGAATGGCAGAACCTATTATTATGCGGTGGTTGCTTATGATTATGGCGCTCCAGATATAGGTCCTGGAATTTCTCCTTCTGAAAACAATGTTGTAATTCAGTTAGATGAGGCTGAAAATGTCGAATCTATTGGGAAAAATGTGGCTATTGTAGTACCCCATCAGCCTGCGGCAGGTTTTGTGCCGCCAGAAATTAATATAGAAGAAAATCCTTATTTAATCGGGACTGGTACGGTTCAACCGGAAATCCTAGCTAGAGGAAGTCTTAAACCAGGGCATGAATACGTGGTTACTTTTGGTATGGATACTTTGGGTATAGTTTCCGGATATGATAACGGAATTCTGTACGCGACAAACATGTTTAGTGTATACGATGTAACCGATAGTAGTATATTAGTATATCAGGAGGACTCCACCAAGTTTATAGGTAATCATCTGTTATTCAGGGATTCGCTTGATTACTGGACATTGAATGTGGAAGAGGGAATTTCCAGTGATGTGTTCGACGGTATTCAGGTAATAATTGATCCCGCAGTAGAAACTGCTGATTATAATTATTCAGGATCGGGATGGATGGTAGGTAATGGGAATATGAGAATAACGCCTTCCATTAGTGAAGGACCCAAGATGCCTTGGAAATATCAAATTGTATTTACGGACAATGATTCAGCCTATGTTGGTATAGCTTATACTGGTACAGTAAGGGATGAAAATGGCTCATCAATTGGTTCTGATAAAATCGCTAATCCTGCTATCAATTTTTATGTTCAGAATATGTTCTTTGTTGATTCTATCTCAGGGCAATATGAACTTATGGATGTTATCGCCCAAGACATGAATAACAATGATACTTTTGATCTATTTGAGGATAGAATATTTGTAGGAGCTCCAGCTGGTAATCGTTGGCGAGCTACTGCATTTATCATTGATTTTCAACTAGCAACCGATGCAACATACCCCCAGAGTGGGGATGTGTATCAGGTTGATTGGAATCGTCCATTTCATGAGTCAGATTCGATAAGGTTTTCTGTGTCGTTGAATGATTCCTTGGACATTGCTGATCTGACCAGTGATATGAAGAATATAAAAGTAGTGCCCAATCCTTATGTAATGACGAACTTGATGGAGCCAGCTTTATCGAATCCCTTCTTAAATCAACGACGGCGTCTACTCTTTACACATATCCCTGCTACTTGTACTATAAAGATCTTTACTGTCAGCGGTGTCTTGGTAGATAAAATCATTGTAGAAAATGAACCAGATAATGGAATCGTTCATTGGGATATGCTGACGAGAGAAGGATTAGAGATCGCTGCTGGTATGTACCTTTATCATGTTGAGTCACAGGTGACTGGAGATGAAAAACTTGGGAAATTTGCAGTAATTAAATAAGTACGAGAGAGTAAGCCATGAAACAAATACAAAAGCTGTTAATGATAGTGTTATTAGGGGTTACGTTAGGGTTTTCACAGGAAATAAATCGATATGGTACCACAACCGCCAGCTTTCTGGAAATCGGCATTGGAAGCGCTGCCAGTGCTATGGGTGAAGCCTATGTTGGTGTTGCTAATGACTTATCTTCTATTTATTGGAACCCTGCCGGGCTTGCCTCCATCAAACAAAGTGAAGCTCTGTTTGTTATTCAACCATGGGTAATAGATATAAATACCTTTTTTGCTGGTGCTGCTGTCCACTTTTCCTCTATTGGAACGTTAGCTCTCGGACTTACTCAGGTCGATTATGGTGAAATGGAAGTGACTACCCTCGAGCATCAGGACGGTACTGGAGAAAAATTCACGGCCAACGATTTAGCTGCCAGCCTATCCTTTGCCAGGGAACTTGTCCCCTGGTTTTCTTTTGGTATTTCAGCCAAACTTATTCATTCTAATATCTGGCGCAGCAATGCGAATGCCTTTGCTCTGGATCTGGGTGTAATTGTCAATACTCATTTTTTCTCAGTGACTGACGAAAAAAAGGATGGAATGACCATTGGGATGAGTATTTCGAACTATGGTACCCGGATGAGATACGATGGAATTGATTTGTTGAATCCCATTGATATTTCCCTTTACGAAAGTGGGAACTATGGTGATGTACCAGGACAGTTTCGGACTCAAGCCTGGGAATTGCCTTTACTGTTCAGAATCGGGGTTGCTGTCAAACCTATTGTATCTACAAATCATAAACTGATCATTGCTGCTGATGCTCTCCACCCCAACAACAATATGGAGTCTGTCAATGTAGGAGCCCAATATGAAATGCATATACCCGGGGCAGGTAAATTTTTTCTACGAGGCGGATATAAAGCCCTATTTATGAATCAAACCGAATATGGTGTTACTTTCGGAGGTGGAATCAAGCTTTTCTTCATGAGCAATCATTCCATTACTGTCGATTATGCCTACAAGTCTATGGGGATTCTGGGGAATATTCATGCCTACACGGTCGGGATGACAATCTGATTCTTTTTTTACGCTGTAAAAAACGACTCCTGATCTATATTCTTTTCCTCGGCCTGTTCGCCTGTGAAATACGGGGTAAGGAACTTCCTGAGAATGCAATTCTTGCTCGGGTTGGAGATCATCTGATCACTGTTCAAGATTTTATCCGACGGGCTGAATACACTATTCGACCAGACTATTGTCGTGGGAATCATTATATTCACAAGAAAATTATCCTCAATTCCCTTATTGCAGAGAAATTGCTTGCTTTGGAAGAAGCACAGAACAGCCAACTTGATTCCATTGAGGGCTTCCAAACCTTTTTACAAGGGAGGAAGGAACAAGCCATGCGGCAATGGTACTATTTTGACCAGGCTTATAATAAAGTTCAGTTGGATACTGACCAACTTAAGAAAGCTTACAACTTAGCCGGGAGGACTATAGACTTAGCATTTTACACCCTTCCGAATCCACGTATCGCCCATAAAGTTGGCCAAGCTCTGGAGGATGGGTTGTTTTTTGAAGAAATATATGAAGCATTTAGTGGAATAGACAGTCTTCCACGAGAACAAGTCGGCTGGTTTGATCGTGAAGATCCTATCATCCACGATCTATTATTCAATGATAATCTTACACCAAATCAAGTGTTAGGTCCTGTCAAGACTGGGGATGGTTCTTTTCTTCTTATGAAAGTGATAGGATGGATAGACAGACCTGTCATTACGGAAAGAGAAGCCAATCAGCGGTGGAAAGATGTGGAAGAACGTCTTGGGGATAGTAAGGCAAAAAACATCTACAAAGAACTTGTAGGGGAGATCATGCGTGGAAAGCGTGTTGATTTTAATGAGGATATATTTTTTACTTATGCTGATCATGTCGCAGATTATTATTTAAAATCCTTAGAAGAAAAAGAAAACCAATTGAAAATGATGATCTGGGAAGATCAAGAAATTCAAGAATTAGCTCCAACCACTCTATTTCCAGATGCATTAAAGCACATACCTTTCTTCAGAGTGAATGAGCAGATATGGACTGTTGAAGATTTTGAAAAAACTTTACAAACCCATCCACTTGTATTCCGAAAACAGAAAATCAGTCATCAGAAATTCCCAGAACAGTTTAAACTTGCCATTGTTGATTTGATCCAGGACCGGTTTGTGACAGAAGAATGTTTTCGATTAGGGTATGAAACAGTTACTGCTGTTCGACTGAATGAGGAAATGTGGGCAGACTATTATTATGCTCGACAAAGGCGGAATGATGTTTTACGGTCAAAAGGGGTCTATGGAGATTTTGGTGAGCATTATCGACGACTGATAGAAACGGTTTTAAATCCTTATGTGGATTCTCTTCAAAACCTTTATTCAGATCAGATCGAAATAAACATGCGTGAATTTGAAAAGATTGAACTAACATCAATCGACATGCTTGTAACCCAGCGAAATGTTCCCTACCCGGTTATGGTACCCCAATTCCCCATCCTGACGACAGATAATCGTTTAGATTATGGCAGGGGAATGGATGATTAATCCCGGACTTTTTTCAAAATCTTGGTGGAGAGCGTTACTTTTTTCTCTGATCCTCATGATACTTTCAGGCCCAGGCTATGGCAAAGATTACAAAGGTGGAGAATTAAGAACCTATGATACGTATCGTTACGGTCGGTTTGAAGTTCGAATGAAATCGGCAGCGGGCAGCGGTGTTTTATCATCTTTTTTCACTTATCACGACTTTACGTCCGGAGGAGCAGGAAACTGGAATGAGATCGATTGGGAATGGCTGGGAAACCACGATGATAAGGCTCAGACAAATCTGATCATCCAAAACCAGTGGGACCTGCCAGAATTGATCGATGTTGATTTTAATCCCCACGAAGACTTCCATACTTACGCGTTTGAATGGACACCGGATTATGTTGCTTTTTTTATTGATGAGCAGTCGGTCCGGTGGATTGATAACTTTTATGTGGATTCGCTGTACCACTATCAGAAGATTATGATGAATATTTGGCAGCCGATCTATGAAGAGTGGGTGGGAGAATTTGACGATGATATTTTGCCTGTTTATGCCTACTATGATTGGGTAAAGTATTATATGTATGTTCCCGGAACGGGAAATTATGGAACGGACAACAATTTCTTCCTACTCTGGGGAGATGAATTCGAAACTTGGGACACAGACAGATGGCAAAAAGCGAATCATACTTTTTATGGGAATAACTGTGATTTCATTTATGAAAATGTGGTTTTTTATGACGGATATTTGATCCTTTGTCTGACCACTCCGGATGATACAGGATACGGAGATGATGACACACAGTATATATTACTCAATCCCGGTTTTGAATCAGACTTCGTGAACTGGTCAGTTTGGCCTGAAAACCTGACAAACTATTCTGTGGTTACTGAACCTGTGTTACATGGCAATCACTCTCTAAAACTGTTCGGGCAAAATTCAGGAACAACAAATAGTATTGCGGTTTATCAATCATTTAACCCTTCCCAGGGAGACGAATTCACCTTCTCGGGATATGCTATTTCAGCATCTGATGATCCAATCTCCGGAGATAACAGTGCGTTTTTTGAACTAACATTTTTCGATGCGAACTGGAATATACTAGGTGAGCAACCTGTATCTTCATCAATTACGAGTTCATCACCTACCGATCAGTGGATCCCTTTAACTGTTTCCGGTACAGCACCCACTGGTGTTGTATCTTTTAATGTAGCTATGATATTTAAGCAAATAGATGATGATTCAGGCTCAGTTTTTTTCGACGACTTAGATTTGTTTTATTCCAATCTATCAACAAATTCATCTTTTGCTCCAGCCAATTATACCCTCTTTCAGATTTATCCAAATCCTTTTAATAATCGTACTATTTTTCAGTTCAAAATTGAAGATTTTAGTCCGGTGACATTAACAATTGTAAATGTTTTAGGACAACATATTACAACAGTTGTAAATAGGGACCTGAATACAGGTGAACATAAATTCTCTTGGGATGGGACTAATTATAACGGAAAAGCATTACCATCTGGTATTTACTTTGCAATACTCAAAGGCAATAGTGGGGTTGAAGTACAAAAAATAGTTCTGTTAAAATGATACATAGAATAATGACTCTATTCTTGCCTGTGGTTTTTCTTATTTTTCTCACTGTTTGTGAAGAAAGTATATATTCCAACCAACCTTCGGATGAAAATAATCATACGCTGGAAGGTTGGGAACTGGTTTGGAACGACGAATTTGACGGTGACGCTATTGATGACCAAAAGTGGAATAAGCTCCTTTGGCGTCCCGGATGGGTAAACAATGAACTGCAGGCCTACACGGACCGTGACACGAATGTGTTTGTTCAGGATGGCAACTTGGTCATCCGAGCCTTGATTGAACCGGGGTTTTTTGGCACAGATTATACGGGTACTACCTACACGGCTGATTATACTTCTGGCCGCTTGAATACGGCTGGCAAAGGAGAGTGGACATACGGCCGTTTTGAAACCAGGGCCAAGCTACCGAAGGGGATTGGTTCCTGGCCTGCAATCTGGATGCTAGGATCTAATATAGCTACTGTAGGATGGCCTCATTGTGGTGAAATCGATATTATGGAACACGTGGGCTTTGATGAAGGGAATATTCACGCTTCAATCCATACGACTGATTACAACCACATGAATGGTACTCAAAAATCCGGTCAGGTAATAATTCCGACCGCCACAGATTCTTTCCACGTTTATTCTTTGGAGTGGGACAGCACCTATATTCGCTACCTAGTGGATGATGAACCCTATTTCTTTATTTACAATGACAGTAATGGTGATGAAGATAAGTGGCCATTCAATAACCCCCAATACATTATACTTAACTTGGCAGTTGGCGGTGATTGGGGTGGTGCTCAAGGGGTGGACAATACTGCTTTTCCAATGAATATGTTGGTCGACTACGTCAGGGTCTATGGACGCACTGATCCTGCCTTGGATGTTCAAGTTATGTTTCGTGTTGATATGCGAAATGAAACCTTAGTAGGAACTGGTGTATATCTTTCCGGAGGGACCATGGGAGCAGGGCAACCTGGTGGAATAGCGATGAGTGATGAAGACAGCGATGGAATCTGGGAAGTGACTTTGATTTTGCCGATAAATACGCACTATACTTATAAATTCAGAAATGGATATTATCCTGATGATTGGAGTCCAGGATGGGAATCGGTACCTAATAATTGTGGTGAAGGACAATATCTGGATAGATTTGTAGAAGTAGGTGATGAAGATTTAATTCTACCCGCTGTCTGTTTTGGAAGCTGTGACATCTGTCCATAATCTGATGAGATAACTGATGAAATTATGTTATTTATCACGCTATGTGACTGTAGTTCTTATAATTCTTATTTCTCCTATTAGCGCTTTCCTGCATACTTCCGGACAGGAGATTGTCGATTCTAATGGAGACCCGGTCCTTTTAAGGGGCATGGGTCTTGGGGGTTGGCTTGTTCCTGAAGGCTATATGCTCCATATCCCAGGTTATGGCTCTCCTTCTGATATAGAAAATAAAATTGAAACCCTGCTAGGAGCTGATTTGACGGAAGAATTCTGGGATCTATACCATTATAATTATGTAAACCAAGCTGATATTGATCTATTGGCTGAGTGGGGCTTTAATTCTATCCGAATTCCGTTCCATTACAAGCAATTCTCACCATCGCCTGGTGAAGTAAATCAATTCGGTTATGATATCGTTGATTCGCTTATTTCATGGTGTGCGCCGCACAACATGTATATTATTCTCGATATGCATTGTGCTCCTGGTGGTCAAAATGGAGGTAACATCAGTGACAGCGATGGTATAGCCAGACTGTGGCTGGAACAGGGCTACAAGGACCACACCATTGAGATTTGGCATTCCATTGCTGAATATTATGCAGATGAGACCCTAATCGGCGGTTATGACCTGATAAATGAGCCTGTTCTTCCCGATGGTGTTAGTTCAACTGATCTGAGGCAATTATACATTGATATCACCAATACCATCAGGGAAGTAGATACGAATCATATTATCTTTATAGAAGGTAATTGGTATGCAACCGATTTTACTTCCTTGACACCGCCCTGGGATGCAAATATGTCTTATTCTTTTCATAAATACTGGAATGATGTAACGCAGGGGACCATCCAATATTTGATTAGCATGAGTAATACTTATAATATTCCACTTTGGTTGGGTGAAACAGGAGAGAATTCCAATCACTGGTACCATAAGGTCGTCCAATTGTCAGAATCAAATAATATTGGTTGGTGCTGGTGGACTCATAAAAAAATATCAACCATTACCAGTCCACTCTCGGCGCCTATCTCTGCGCAGTACCAGGATGTGATCGATTATTGGAATGGAAGCGCGGGCCAACCAAGTACAGAATATGCCCAGGCCGCCCTGTTTGGTATGGCTATCAGCTTAGCTATAGAAAATTGTGAATCCAGGCCGGGTGTTATTCCTGCATTAATGGACCCAACATATGGTGAATCACCCGTTCCTGTAACAGCTCATTCCATACCGGGCACAATCGCAGCGGTTGATTATGATATTGGTGCGCGAAATGTTGCCTACACTGATGAGGATTATATGAATACTGGAAACGGTGGTTATAATTGGGGTTGGTCCTACAGAAATGATGGTGTTGATATTGAAGCTAACGGCAATGAAAATGGTCTACCCTATAATGTGGGCTGGACCTCTGTTGGGGAGTGGATCGGCTATACCATAGAAGATGTGACTGCCGGTACTTACGATTTACTGTTCAGGGTATCCAGCAATGTAGGCGGTGGGATATTTTTCTTGGAACTCAATGGAACCAATTTAGGCGTTTTTTCTGTGCCAAATACCGGTGGCTGGTGGGCTTGGGAAACGATGACAATCCCAGATGTAATTATTGGTGATGAACCGCAATACCTGAAACTAATGACTGTCCAGGAAGGTTACAATATTGAAGGGTTCACTTTTAGCGAAACAGCTGATACTGGAGATGACGGGAGCGAAGAATCCATTCCCGAATCTTTTACACTGGGGAATTATCCGAACCCATTTAATTCTCAAACCACGATTTTCTATGATGTTGAATCCACAATTGATATAAATCTAAATATTTATGATCTCAATGGCGAACTGGTCAAAAGACTTTATTCCGGGTTAAGTAGTATTGGGGAAAACAAATTTATTTGGAATGGGGTTAATGATTTAGATATGTTAGTGAGTTCTGGAGTCTACTTTTACCGACTTGAAAGCAATGATTTTGTGCGAACCAGAAAAATGGTTCTAATCAAATAACCACGGCTTATATGACCATTATGAATAGGCTAAGTGTATTTTTTCTAGTTTGCTCCATATTTGCATTAATCATTTGCGATACGAGTTAATCTTTCAGTAGTTTTCTCTCCCTATGTCAGAAGCGATTACACGCGGTTTGGAAGTTAAGGTGGTTAGCCGATACGTCCCTGAACAGTCAGATCCGGATAGACTAATATTTTTCTTTGCCTATCATATTACGATCATTAATCACTCTGATCATCCTGTTACGCTTAAAAATCGTTATTGGCACATTAGGGATGGAGTGGGCCATGTGGAGGAGGTGAGAGGGCCGGGAGTTGTGGGCTATCAGCCCCGGCTGGAGAAAGGTCAGTCATTTAATTATACGAGCTTTTGTCCATTGCGGACAGAATTCGGAGTCATGAAAGGTCACTACGAAATGTTCTTCGATGACGGCAAATCGTTCGAAGCTGAAATTGCTCCCTTTCAGCTCGTGATACCTCATGCTATAAACTGAAGTTTACGGTGCAATAATGGCGACCTTCACCGCCAGGTGATCTGAGTAACCGCCTAACAGTTTGTTCCCCGCCCAGAAGCGGTACGGATAGTGCCGGTAGTTACCTGACTGCTGGCGGTACTTCGGCATGTCGAGTATTGCGGTAGATCCTTCTACTACAATGAGTCCTTCTTCCTGCATCAATCCCCGGCTGACGATAATCTGATCGATAATCTCATCTTCCCCGCGGTAAACGTAAGTTCCCACGTTGGGCTTGCCCATGAACGGGGTCATGAGATTCTGGAGGCGGAAGACCGGATTTTCTGCCCGGCGAGACAGCAGACTCTGGACATTGTCATCCAGGGGGCCTTCGTTCAAATCACCTATTATCACTATTTCTGCGCTCGGGTCAGCTGTAAGAATTTCATCTACATGCTTTCTGAGCAAGAGGGACGTCTCCGCCCGTTTTGGTATGGCCTGCTCTTTGCCGCCGTAGTTGGATGGCCAGTGGTTTACAAAAATATGTATAACTTCACTTTCGAATTCTCCCTTTATATATAGAATATCTCGAGTGGGTTTCCCTGTTGACATTCTATTTTTTATCGCTTTGGCATCTAAAACTGTCAGGATTTTCGCGTCGTAAAGAAGGGCGCAGTCTATCCCCCTGCGGTCGGGAGATTCAAAATGCACAATGTCATAGTTTCGCCCGATGAACTCCCGATTGAGCTCTTCCAGGACAAAGCGGTTCTCCACCTCGCAAAGTCCTACTATATCTGCATTTAGGTCAGCCAGTACTTCCGCACAGTGAGCGAGTTTCAGATCGTAGATTTTCTGAGTCACTCCCTTTTTTCCTCCCAAGGCAAACTCCTCATCGTTCTTCCGGGGATCATCTTCCAGGTCGAAGAGGTTCTCCACGTTCCAGAAAGCGATGGTAAGCGTATCTCCGCCTATCAGCAAAAGAGGGCATAAGAGAGTCAGCAGTAATTTCTTCATTATGTTAAGTCCTCATTGAATGCTTCTAGAGCATTTGAAATGAATTTGTTTACTTTGCCGGGATCGTTCCTCATATTTCCGTTCTTGACGCCCGTGTGTACATCCACTCCTGCCGGCTGAACTTCCCGAATTGCTTCTGCGACATTTTCGGCATGTAGTCCGCCCGCCAGAATGACCGGAAGTTCAGACAGTTCCACCAATCTGTGACTGATATTCCAATCGTGTGTGAAACCGGTAGCTCCCGTAGCTCCGGTAGCGGGATCGTACGTGTCGGTAATGAAAGCGTCCACATGCGGGGAGTAATCTTCGATGCTTTCTTCCAGTTGAGCGAGATTATCCTTTCGAACCACCAAGCTCTTGATAATGGAGAGCTTAGGTGTTGCCGTTTTGATACGAACGATTTGTTCAACAGCCATATCGCCATGGAGCTGTACCCACTTCAGACCCAGATAGCTGCAGAACTCCATGATCTCCTTCGCCTGATCGAGATAAGTGATCAGGACGGGAGTGGCTTTACCGTCGAGGGAGTGAATGATGTCTCGTGCTGCTGCTTCCGACAGGTATGGGTTGTGCACATCGAGGCGGAGCGGAAATCCGATGGCGTCTGCACCGGCGGCAGTTAGAATTTCGGTATCGGCTTCATCGTGAATACCAGCGATCTGGATGTAGTTCTTCATAATGGTAATTGTAACGGAGAATTTAACCTGTGAAGGGTCAATGGACAGTATTAAACTTACTTGCTGAACTGATGGAAAGGTCAAAGTATAAGCACATCATCTGGGACTGGAACGGCACACTGCTGGACGACGCCTGGCTCTGTGTGGACGTCATAAACGGTGTACTCTCCCGACGGAACATGTCGACCATCTCCCTACGGCAATATCAGGAGCTGTTTAACTTTCCGGTGATTGACTACTACGTGCGGCTGGGCTTTGATTTTGAGAAAGAGTCTTTCGAGATCGTGGGAACAGAATTCATCGATAACTACGAAAAGCGCCGTCATGAAGTAAATCTGCAGAAGGGTGCAAAGGCGGTACTGAAGAGTGTCCGGGAAGCAGAGCTTACTCAGTCGCTTCTATCTGCCTCTCTGCAGACCACACTCTATGAAATGGTGGAGTATCACCGGTTGAGCGACACCTTCCTGAAGGTCATGGGCTTGGATAATCATTATGCTCACAGCAAAGTCGAGATCGGCAAAGCGTGGATGGACGAGCTGCATTACGGTCCTCACGAAGTTCTCTTCGTGGGTGATACCGTGCATGATCATGAAGTGGCCCAGGCCATTGGCGCTGATTGTGTTCTGGTTCTGAGCGGCCACCATCGACGAGAAAAGCTCGAAGCTTGCGGTGTCCCCATTCTAAGTTCCCTCAGCGAGGTTGTGAATTCTATAGCAATAACAATTTGAGAGATACATTATGAAGCAAGGGACAGTAAATGAATACGACAGACACAAAGGGTTCGGGTTTATTTACGGAGATGACGGTGAAGACTATTTTGTTCATGCTCGCGGATTGCGAGTGGATCTCCAGAACAAGGGACTACGGCCGGGTCAACGAGTAACATTCGATGTCCAGTTTGACATAAAAGGTGACAAAGCCGTGAATGTGAGACCGAAATGATGAAGGCCCCTTCTGGGGGATTAATAAGTTCCGACAGATGAAGAAATATTTACTATCAGAAACTATACTCGTTATCTAATCTTTATTTTAATAGAATAAACTTCTGAGAGCAGATTTGTCCATCCGCAAAAAGTAGTGCCGTGTAAGTTCCTGTGGCGCCCAAGTTCCCGGCTGACGTCTTCCCGTTCCATGTCACCGTGAGTTCGCCTCCAGCGGTCGGCGTTGCGGGCAGTGGAATTTCAGCCACTGAGCGCCCGAGAACG
>Ga0208879_1001422_pt1 | contig 22533 bp, 19 predicted proteins | sample Knorr_S15_td_Bot_FD_185605 | JGI IMG/M metagenome (GOLD analysis project Ga0208879, IMG submission 185605) | Marine microbial communities from Southern Atlantic Ocean transect - Knorr_S15_td_Bottom_ad_5009_LV_A (SPAdes) (version 2) | ecosystem: Environmental > Aquatic > Marine > Oceanic | place...
TCAGAAAATATCAGCATATTGTTATATTTCTATAATTTTGGCAGATTCTCCATTATTGATTGATTTTCAGTTTATTAGAAATTATTAAGTGTTTCCTCAAGAGCATTAATTAAAAAATCGATATCTGTTTCATTCTGTTCACCTAAATGACCCACCCGAAACACTCTGTGTTTCAAATCGCCTCCATTTGGAGCTACAAAACAATTATAATCGTCCGCCAGCCTAGTTACCAAATCAAATGCATCAACATCTTTGGGGCAACTTATTGCGGTCAGAGCGTTCGAAGGACAATTTGGAACAAAGCTAAAGGGTAGACTCTTCATGCCTTTTCTAAAATATTCAGCTAATTTAGAATGGTGAGAAATAAAAAAGTCAATCCCCTGCAATTCAATCTTCCTGAGCCGTTCGTGCAACATCAAAAAAAGGCCGATAACGGGCGTAAAAGGCATCTGTCCTCGCTCTTGGTTTGCAAGATATGCTTTGATATCAAAATAATAAGATTGGCAAATCTTATTTTCTAATCTCAACTTTGCTTTCTTGTTTAAAGCGAGAAAGGAAAGCCCAGGCGGAAGAGCTAATGCTTTTTGGGAACTTAGCAGAGATACATCGACATGCCATTTATCCATCATAAAAATATCTGCACAGATAGTGCTGATAGCATCAACAACAAAGAAAACACCATATTTTTGAGTGAGTTCCCCAATAGCTTTTGTATCATAAATCATTCCAGTTGATGTTTCGTGGGCGTTGATTAGTAACGTCGAATATTCTTGGGTCGATAGGGTGCTTTCGAGATCTTCGAGTGAAATTAGTTGACCGGGACCAAGATTTATTTGTTCAAATGGGATTTCATGCTGAATGCATAGATCGACCCAACGTTGACCGAAGGTTCCTCCATTCACAATCAATACCTTATCACTTTGATCTAGAAAATTGAAAAAAACAGCTTCCATCGCACCTGTCCCGGAAGCGGCAAATATAACCACATCCCCCTGAGTGCCGAAAATGTATTTTAGATCTTTAATAATCTCAATGGTGATCTGTGAGAATTGTTCTGTGCGATTATAAGGAAGCTGTGAAGCACCAATTGCAAGCGTTCGAGTGGACATGGTTACTGGTCCGGGAGTAAATAATCTTATTTTATTTCTGTTTTGAGTATTCAACATTGTAATAATTACATTAATATTTAGCCAAGTAATTTAAAATCAATCCCTTTAACGACGAAGATAAAAAAGGTTTGTTAATAATCTCTCTCTCACCCAGCTTGATAGCACGCTAGAGGTATCATAAATTACTATAATATGACCTTATTCAATTTTCTCCTGTACATTCCAAAACTCAAATTACTATCTGTTTATCTTGTCACCACTACGTACAGAGAAGCCAACTTTTAGTAAAACAGAAAAAATAGAAACTTTTTAGTTGACTGTAAGTGCCTAAATATAGAGTAGTTAAAAACATTGCTATATTTTCTAATTCGCCAAAAAAGGGGGTTTTTGTTTCATACCTTATCATATTTATTCTTTTATACCCAAATATTTTACACGTTTTGGTTGTACACACTTTTAAATGATACATCTTCCATTTGGGGTTATTGCTCCACATGGTGGGGAAATCTGCCCACATATACCCACAATTAGTTTGTTTGTGAGATGATGTGTAGATTTTGGTATGATAATTAATAATCAAATTAGAAGAGTATTGATCCTGATTTGTATGGTGGGTTTTTGTAATGCTAAAACAAAATTTTCAGATCGGGATGTTGCAACAATGATTCCTAAATATTTTGCACGAGACCATAATTCACCGCGTTCAAAACCCGACTATGAATTCAGGGGGGGTTGGAGGGGGAATCTCACTTTATCTATGGAATGGAGATCTAATTTGGGATTACAATATTTCTAATGAAACTTATCAACACCACCATGACATAGAGCCTTTACCTAATGGAAATATTTTGATCTTGGTTTGGGAAAAGAAAAACGCAGCTGAAGCTACTGAAGTAGGACGGCAGGAATTAAATAACTCTTTAAATGAAATTTGGTCAGAAGCTCTCTTAGAAATTGAACCCATTAGCTATGATAGCTTTAATGTAGTTTGGGAATGGCACTTATGGGATCATTTAATTCAGGATGTCGATCCAACACTTGCAAATTACGGTGTCATTTCTGAGCACCCCGAATTACAGGATGTGAACTACGGAGATGCAGGAAATAATCAAGGACCCGGTGGACCCCATGGAGATTGGAAACATTTTAATTCAGTAGCCTATAATGATTATCTTGATCAAATTGTGTTATCTTCCCGTGCTCATGACGAGATTTATATAATAGATCATAGTACAACTACTTCTGAGGCAGGTGGACATACAGGCGGAATTTCTGGGAAAGGAGGAGATTATTTATATCGTTGGGGAAATCCACAAGCATATGGCAGGGGTTCAGAACAGAATCATTTACTTCACGACCAACATGGAGTAAACTGGATATCTTATGGATATCCGGGGGAAGGGAATTTGATCTTGTTCAATAACAATAATGGAAACAATATATCGGCCGTTTTGGAAATAATTCCCCCTATGTACAATGATAATACATATATTATTGATTCTGAGATACCAATTGGTCCGGACTTCCCCACTTGGATTTATTCTGATGGATTCCATACTCAAATGCAGGGCGGAGCCTTCCGGTTACCTAATGGGAATACAATAGTTACGGATTGTGATGATGCCACATTTTTTGAAATTAATCCTGATAATGAAATTGTGTGGTCTTATGATCATGGCGGTCCGAATGTAATGATTGCACGCGTGCAAAAATATGATGACACATACTTAGAGAGTGAATTTCCGAATTACACAATTGGTGATATAAATTTTGATGAAACTCTGAATATATTTGATTTAACCTATCTATCTGATATGGTGCATGGTTTTGGGTATTCGCCAACACCTCCAGCTGATATCAACTTAGATGGAATTGTAAACTCCGAAGATGTAAACTTATTGATTGAATTGTTAATGAATTATGACTAGAGATATCATTTTGAAAAAAACCATTTTTCTCATATTATTTTTATCAGCTCAAATAGTTTTAAGTCAGCCATTCGAGGGAATGACTCTTTTTTCTCCGATTCAAGCGGGTGGTGGTGGAAATTTCACAACATTTTTGGTTAATAATGATTTGGATGTGATTAATTCCTGGAATCATACTAGGGGGATTGCCAGCATGGCTTATTTATTAGAAGATAGCATGCTAGTTTATCCATATCGTGTCCAAAATCCTTCCATGTCAGCTGGTGGTGTTGGCGGTGGTATTTCAAAATATAATTGGGAAGGAGATTTATTATGGTCATATGAGTTTGCAAATGAGACCTATCAACACCATCACGATATTGAACCTCTTCTAAATGGAAATATTCTTGTTATCGTTTGGGAACGAAAAACTGCTTCGGAAGCATATGCAGTGGGTCGACAATCTATCGATAATTCTTTGAATGAAATGTGGGCAGAAGCCATATTAGAAATAGAACCGGTTGGAACAAATGAAGTGAATATAGTTTGGGAGTGGCACATTTGGGATCATTTAATTCAAGATGTCGATTCAACACTTTCCAATTTTGGAATCATCTCCGAACATCCTGAATTACAAGATGTTAATTATGGAAATGCAGGAAGTAATCAAGGACCGGGTGGCCCCAACGGAGATTGGAAACATTATAATGCGATCGATTATAATGAAGATCTAGATCAAATTGTCATTTCTTCTAGACATCATGATGAGATTTATATTATTGATCATAGTACTTCTTCAGAAGAAGCGGCAGGGCATGCAGGTGGGAATTATGGTTTAGGAGGTGATTATTTATTTCGATGGGGAAATCCACAAGCTTACAATAGAGGAAACAATTCTGATCACCAATTAGCAGGTCAACATGGTATAAACTGGATTCCTGAAGGATATCCAGGCGCTGGAAATTTAATATTATTTAATAATAATTATGGTGGTAATACTATCGCTGCTGTTTTTGAAATCGTTCCTCCTTTAAATGCTGCGGGGCTTTATGATATTACGCCCAATGAACCTTTTGGACCTGAGGAACCGGTTTGGATGCATGCCGGTTCATTTCATACTCAAATGCAGGGTGGTGCGTTTCGTTTGCTAAATGGAAATACCTTGATTACAGATTGCGATGATGCTTTTATGTTTGAAGTTGACCAAGAACATCAAGTACTATGGAGCCATGATTATGGAGGCCAACAAATGTTTATTGCTCGGGCGAATAAATATCCCCTGGACTATTTAGGTGGAGGATTCCCGGAGTATACGGTGGGTGATGTAAATTTTGATGGGACTCTAAATGTATTAGATATATTATATATTTCGGACATGGCGTCAGGCATTGGGTATTCCCCTACACCTCCAGCTGATTTTAATGGTGATGGGGCAGTCACAATCACTGATGTGATTCTCATCCTTCAATACATAATAAATAATTAATATTTAAATAAATATTTGTTTCAGTTTTATAATATTTTGTAATATAGGAAACGAAATAAACGATAAACGTTTCCATTACATATGTCACCTAATCAACAATTAAACCAAATCCTTGAAGGCGGGTTTGACTCAGTAGTAAATACTGGTGTCCGAGCCTTTACAGTCGAATCACTCGCAAAACGTCTGGCGATGAGTAAAAAGACTATTTATAAATTTTTCCCGACGAAGGAAAAATTAATCCGTTCTATTATGCAATTTGTGTTTACTCAAATTAATTCCACATTTAAAAAAGTAATGGAAGGTGAGCCAAACCCTGCAATCCAATTTATAAAAATTATGGAAACGATTGCAAAATTTGCTGGGCGAGCTCCATTAGATAAACTTGCAGAACTCAAATTGTTATACCCGGATATATGGAGAGAGATTGAAACATTTCGATTAAGTCACCAAGATGATTTTTACACGATTCTACAAGACGCCCAAGAACAAGGACTTGCACGGGATGATATTAATATGAGGTCTGCATCGATTATTTATATCAACATCATTAATTCAACTTTTCAACCGGAATTTTTCCTGAAAAATGATTTACCCATTCGTGAAACCATCCGTGGATTTGTACAGGTAGTTGCGAGAGGCATTTTTACTGAAAAAGGATTACAATCAATTAAAGGATATTATGAACAGAATTCAATCTAAATACTCAAACCATCCTGTACGGCAATGGTTTATACGCCAAAGTTTAGATCACCCATGGAGAATGATAATTCTATCTTTATTGGCCACAGTCATAATGGCATCCGGAATCCAATTTTTTGTGATAGATGATGATGTCATGAAAATGCTCCCAAAGAATTTAGAATCACGAGTCTCTTGGGATGCGCTCCAAGACGAATTTGGCAGTACAGAAATGATCTTTATCGCTTTTGGTCATAAAGGTAAATCCATTTTTTCACCGGAAGCTTTCACTGCTGCTTGGGATTTATCAGAGCAATTGGAAACATCCCAAAAAGTCGAAGAAGTGACCAGTGTGTCCCGGGTAACCCGAATGGATAATATAGACGGATTCATGGAAATAGATGATTTGCAACCCGATCGGGAATTGTCCCAGGAAGATGTAGATAATATTAAGGATTACCTTGACCGGAATAAAACCATCAAAACACGACTCGTCAGTGTAAAAGATGAATATCTTGTTTTGATGGTTCAACCCTACGATACAAAAGGATTGGATGTTTTTAGGAACGAAGTGGTTGCCATAACAGGTCCAATATTAAAAGGATATGAAATTCATTATGGCGGGAATGCCTATGTTACGGGAACTATGCCAGAAATGATTCGAGAAGATGTGCAAGGTCTTATGAAAATTGGGTTGCTCATTATGGTTAGTATTTTACTCTTGAATCTACGAAGCCCTAAAGGCGTGGCATTGGTGGTAATGGTTATTGGATTATCCCTCTTAGCCATGATGGGATTTATGGGCTGGATCTATCGTCTCACCGGATCAGATAGATTCCTTTTCACCATGGCCAATACATCTATGCCAATCATTTTGTTAACCATCGCAAATTCTGATGGTGTCCATGTTATTACAAAATTTTTCAAGGATCTACGTGGAAAAAAAGACGTTCGCTTGGCTATTGCGTCCACCATGGATTCATTACTTATTCCCATTTTTTTAACGAGTATTACAACTATTGCAGCATTTTTAACCATGATTTCATCGCCACTTGAACCTATGATTGGGTATGGAATATCCATAGGAGCGGGGATTGTTTGGGCTTGGTTTTTGAGCTCGCTTATGATGCCATCTGTAATCAGTTTGCTTAAATGGGATGCAAATTCGGACGCCATATCCAAACCAAGTATTTTTGAAAAGCTTATTGATAAACTTGGGAATCTTGTTCTGACCCATCCGAAATATGTGTTTTCAACCGGAGCTATTTTTGTCATTATTGGACTGTTTGGTTTAATGAAAGTCACGGTTGATGTAAATATGGCTAATATGTTTAAGCCGGGAACAGAAATTCGCGATAGCATGGATTTTATGGATAGAGAATTGACGGGAACAATGGATATCCGTGTTCGAATAGAAGGCGATATGAAAGATCCTGAAACTTTATCTGATATGATTTCGCTACAGGAATATATGGAAAAGGATGAAAAAGTATCTGTCAGTTATTCTATAGGAAATGTGGTTGAACAAATGCATCGAACTATTATGGATGACGATCCGGCATTTGAAACTATTCCAGAAAATAGGGAAAAGGTGAATAATCTTTTTACCATGTATTCTATGTCGGGCGATCCAGATGATTTTTCATCATTGGTAGATTATAATTATGAAGTAGGGTTGGTGACAGCCTTAAGCAAGGTTATGTCAACCAATGAGATTTTTTATTATGTTGAAAAAATGGATATATATATTGAAGAAAATTTGAATCCTGATTTAAATATTAATGTTACAGGGATGATAGTTGTTTTTCGCGATTTGGTTATCTTGATTATTAAATCATCAATTTTCAGTATTACATTTTCTTTATTTGTGATTGGTCTCATAGCTTCAGTCTTTTTCAAAAGAATCCTTTGGGGAGTACTTGCCGTCATTCCGCTGACATCCGCTGTAATTATCAATTTTGGATTCATGGGTTATTTCGGAATTGAGTTAAGCCATATTACAGCAATTTTATCGTCAATTATAATCGGGGTAGGTGTGGATTTTGCCATTCATTATATCGCTCAATTTCGAAGATTATCCAGAACCGTTTCAATAGATAAATTGAGTAAGGAAGTGGTAGATGATGTTGGCTATCCTATCATTTTAGATGCAGCATCCAATATGGGATTTGGAGCATTACTATTCTCAGCATTTTTACCAATCCAATATATTGGTGGGCTCATGGTTTTTGCCATGGTTTCTACGTCTCTTGGAACATTAACTGTGTTGTCAGCTTTAGCTGAATTATTAAAGAAAAGATTAATTGAGCGGAGTTAATAAATGATTAAAAGCGCCATTAAAGGGATTGGCTTTTATGTCCCAGCTCAAGTTGTAACCAACCAAGATTTAACAAAATTAATGGATACATCGGATGAGTGGATCAAATCTCGATCCGGCATTGAGGAACGACATTGGGTTAAGGGAGATGAAGCAACATCAGATTTGGCATTTCCAGCAGCAAAAATGGCCATGAAAAAGGCTGGGATTACTCCAGATGAAATTGACCTCGTGGTTGTGGCAACTATATCTTCGGATTATTTTTTCCCCGGTGTGAGTTCACAACTTCAGGAAATGCTAGGCCTGAGAAATGTTGGCTGTTTCGATCTTCGAGCCGCATGTTCGGGATTTGTTTATGCACTCTCCACAGCAGATCAATTTATTCGATCGGGCATGTATAAAACGGCCCTCGTAATTGGGGCTGAAGCACAGTCAAAATTCATTAATAAAACAACAGAAGGTCGTGATATTTCTGTCCTTTTTGGCGATGGAGCTGGAGCGGTCATTCTCCAACCGAGTCAAGACGAAACGGGTATTTTATCCACGCATTTACATAGCGAGGGGAAAGATATGAAAAACTTATGGATGGAAGGTCCGGGCTCATCGGGTTCAAACCAAATTAATAAACTCACGATTGAACAAGCCCAGACCTATGAACCCTTCATGAATGGTAGAGAAGTATTTAAGAATGCCGTTGTTCGATTTCCGGAAGTAATCCAGGAAGCGTTGGATAAAAATAATCTCTCATTGGATGATGTCTCATTGATTATTCCACACCAAGCCAATTTGCGGATTATTCAATCTGTTGCTAAACGTATGAATGTTGGGATGGATAAATTTTTTGCAAATATCCAAAAATATGGGAATACAACTGCCGCATCCATTCCAATCGCATTATGTGAAGCTGTTGATGAAGGGAAAATAAAAAAAGGTGACATCATTATTTTAGCGGCTTTTGGCGCAGGATATACCTGGGCTTCAGCAGCCATTCGATGGTAAAAAAATAATAAGCGTGTTCAAAGTGTTCATGTGTTAATGAATTGAACATTTGAACACTTGAATACTTAAAAAAAAAATTAAAGGAAAATAATTATGAAAAAACTTATTTTTATCGCAATCACAATTTCGTTCTTATTCGGTCAAACCGGATTTGAAATAGCAAAAATGGTGGATGAAAAACCATCACCTGTGGATATGTCTAATAAAACGTCAATGATACTCACCAACAAAAAAGGGAAGACTCGAACCAATGCCATGATGTCCAAATCTATGGATGGAAATAAAAAACAAATTATTTGGTTTCTGGAACCGAAAGATGATAAAGGTGTGGCTTTCCTCAAGATCGAGCATGATGACAAAGATGATGAAATGAGAATGTGGCTCCCTGCTTTTAAAAAAGTTCGGCGAATCTCGTCCAAGAAAAAAGGGGATTCTTTTATGGGATCTGATTTGAGTTATGAAGATATGTCCAGTCGGGATTTGCTTAATAATGTTTACAATCGTTTAGAGGATGAAACGGTAAATGGTAAAGACTGTTATGTGTTGGAGATCATCCCGAAAAAAGAAGCGAAATCATCTTATACGAAACATATTTCCTGGATTGAAAAATCAACTTTAAATGGCGTGAAGGAAGAATCCTTTGATAAACGAGGTGAACTGAAAAAGAAAAAAGAATTTGAATTCCAAGACATGAAAGGGTACCATGTAATGAAACGAGTCTTCGTTGATGATGTGCAAAAAAAGCATTCAACCGAAGTTATATTCTCAGATATTGAAGTGGATTCAGGAATCAATGAAAAATTATTCCAGGAGAAAAACTTGAAACGGATACCGCGAAAATAGTGGAGAGGCAGAAGTAACTGCAGTAGCAGTGGTAGATGATGAATTATTTAATCATTAAATCAGGGGTTGAATAAAAATGGATAACGGATTCAAAGATTTAAAAGTGTATCAAATGTCTTACAAATTAGCAATGGAGATTTTTCGTTTAAGTAAATCTTTTCCAAAAGAAGAGATTTATTCTCTCACAGATCAAATTCGTAGATCGTCTCGATCTGTCTGTGGAAATATTGCAGAAGCATATAGAAAACGAAGATACCCAAAACATTTCACCTCCAAAATTACAGATGCAGATGGTGAAGCCAGCGAAACGACCGTTTGGTTGGATTTTGCTTTAGATTGCGGATACATCAATAAAGAAACCCATTTACCACTGATCAAACAACCCGACGAAGTGGGAAAAATGCTTGGAAGCATGGCTAACCATCCCGAAAAATTTCTCCCAAAATGATAATAATGAAAAAATATTTTCCATCGCTACCACTGCCACTCAAAATACTGCCACTGCTACTGTTTCTGCAACTACCCTTGTTTTTGCAAGCTCAAATAAACTATTCCGGTTCAATTAATCCTGGAAATATGTTCCGTCTCTCGGACCAATCCGAGATCTCGTTACCCTTTAGATTGGCCGAAGCAGAACTTGGATTTTCTCTAGGTGATTTCGAAATCAAAACCAATTCAGCTTTGGAATATCGTTGGTCAAATAATGAAAATGAATTCCAACTCAGAGAAGCTTATCTCATGTGGTATCCAAGTTGGGGCGAAGTGAAAGTGGGGAAACAGATTCATGCTTGGGGCGCTGTGGATGGCAACAATCCTACTGATAATTTGAATCCATACGATTATTATTATATGTTCCTACCCGGTGCGGAACGGAAGGTTGGAACTATCTCCGGATCGGTAAAATACTATCGGAATGCTTGGCAAATGGAGGGTGTTTTTATTCCGGAACACGAAGGGAATCGATTTCCATTTGGTGAGGAAGCATTCCCTTTGGATATTCCCATGGTTGCTCCGAAACTCATGGATGAAGAACTAGGCAGCGAATTTGGATTTCGTCTTCAGTCAACTCTAGGATCCAGTGATTTTAGTTTATCCTATTTTGATGGAAGAGATCGATCTTTTTCTTATGTTGGAGTGACGAATTCGATGCGGTCTTTTTTCTATCGAAAAACCAGTGTCTTGGGCTTTGACTTAGTGTCGTTCATTGGTGATTTTACAAATCGATTTGAGATTGCTCATTTTTCAACAAAGATTGATGTAAACCCAGATACGCTGTATTTTGACAATGCAGCATACATTCAATATGCAGAACAGATCGAATATACAACTCCGAATGACATTATGTTATCTATCCAACTGATTGGTTATATGGAGGGTGATATTTCTTGGCAGGAAATTGAAGGAAATAGATCTGCCCAAACATCTGTTCCAGAATTAATTCCCGGTATGGGCACGCCCTTTGCTACTTTTACCGATTTAGGGTTATCCTTTTCGGCGTCAGCCAATTACTATGATGATGCCTTGGAACTCATGGGCAACACCTTTATTGATTTGATAGATTCTCAATCTATGTTGGGTGTCTCGGCGAAATATTCGCCTATGGATAATTGGAAACTGAATCTATCCATTTCAAAATTTATGGGAGAAGATGGAACCCAATTCCATGAGATGGAAGGTTTCTCTCATCTGAAAATCGGGTTGGAATACCATTTTTGATTTAGGGTTTCACCCATTGAAAAGTTAGAATAGCAATTTTATAAATAAAAAAGCCCCCAGCATTTGCTGGGGGCTTTTTTGTTAATAAACCAAGCCGAAAGGAAATTAGTTACGCAATGGTTTTCCATTTTTAAGCATAAAACTGATTCTGTCTTGGGTAAGCTTTTCACCACATAGAGAAATAACCGCTTCCCGTTCAATATCCAGGATATATTGTTCATCTACTGATTTAGTGAGCCCTGCTTTATCGCCACCAGTCAATACATAGGCAAGCTTTTCACCAATCTTCAAATCGTGATCAGAGATTTTACCTTGCATTTTAAATCCTTTTAAAGCCATAGACATGGCAGTTCGTCCGCCGGCACCGGGGAGTTTAAGATCATCTCGATAAGTTGGTGGTTCATATCCATCTGCCAATTCCAGTGCTTTATCTTTCGCCGTTTGAATTAAGTGATCTCGGTTAAGGACAATAGTATCATCCTTTTTTAAATAACCCAGATGTTTTGCCTCATCGGCGCTGGTGGCAATTTTTGCAAAGCCAACTACTTCAAATATTTTTTGAATCTTCTGGAATGCGCCCATTCTTCCAGTACCACCTTCCAATGCATTCAAGATCATTCGGAGATTTCCACCACCACCGGGAATGATTCCAACGCCAACTTCTACAAGTCCCATGTATGTTTCTGCTGCCACCACGCGATGAGCTGCAGGTTGGATAATTTCCACACCGCCCCCCAGCGTCAACTGAAATGGCGCTGCCACAACGGGCCCTTTGGAGAATCGAATTCTCTGGGTTACGTCCTGAAGTGTTTTAATGGCCAATTCTAATTCCGCCCACATTTGGTTTTTGCATAATTCCAAAATGAGATTCAAATTAGCCCCGGCACAAAAATTGGCACCTTGGTGCCCAAGAACCATTCCTTTATAATCGCCTTCTTCTATTAAATCGATGGCATAATTAATCATTTCAATATAAGAGCCATCTATTGGATTTAAAGTGGATTGAAGAATGGAATGGAATTCAACGTTCAAAATGCCATCACCCAAATCATTTACACTTGCGCTTAAGTCACGTTTCAGTGTTTTATCACCTGTTTTATGAATTGCCAAATTCAATACTTTTGGATTAGGTTCAATTTTTACGGGGTGTTTTCCTGTGGGACACCAATAGGTTCGTTCACCATTTTCAGTGGTATAAAAAGTTTCACGACCAGCATCTAACATGTCCAAAACCCAGGACGGAACTTTCTTTCCTTCCGCTTTCATCCGATCCACAGCTTTTTGAACGCCAATAGCATCCCAACTTTCGAAGGGGCCCATTTCCCAACCAAATCCCCATTTCAAGGCATTGTCAATATTGACAATATCATCAGAAATTTCTGGAATTCGATTCGCGCTATAGATCATTGTTTTTGCCGTAATCTCCCAGAAATATTTGCTACCACGATCGTCACCATAACAAAGAGCTTTCAATTTATCCGGAAGTTTTTGGCGGTCTTTTGCAATCCGAAAACAATCAAATCGGACTTTCTCCTGCGGGGAATATTTCCCGGTTTTAAAATCGACAGAATAAATGGTACGATCTTCATTCTTTTTATAAAAACCAGCTTTTGTTTTTTGTCCTAATCGACCGGAATCAACGAGCTGATTTAAAATGTCGGGAATTTTAAACATGTCTCGTTCTTCATCATCTAATGCTTTTTCATAGGTTGTTTTGGATACGTGACACATTGTATCTAATCCTACAACATCAGCGGTCCTGAAAGTGGCACTTTTGGGGCGTCCAGAAATGGGGCCTGTGAGTTTATCCACTTCTTCAATAGTAAGACCTTGCTCAATGGCAAGATTCATGGTCAGCATCATGCCATACACACCGATCCTATTTCCTATAAAGTTGGGTGTATCTTTGGCATGGACAATCCCTTTTCCCAAAACGGATTCACCAAATTCAACCATTGTATTATAGGTCTCATCGGATGTCTGTTCTCCCCGAACCAATTCCAACAGTTGCATATATCTCGGCGGATTGAAAAAGTGAGTTATCATGAATCGCTTTTTCAAATCATCAGGAAGGCTTGCAGTCAAATCAGCTAATGGAATTCCAGATGTATTGGATGTAAGAATTGCAGTATCCTTTAAATGAGGAAGTACATTTTGGTAAACTTGTTCCTTGATGTCTAAACGTTCTACAACGACTTCCAAAACCCAGTCCACTTCAGCGATTTTTTCAATATCATTTTCATAGGTACAGGGTTTCACCAATTCCGAATTTTTTGGTTTATAAAGTGGAGCCGGTTTCAAGGATGTAAGTGCATCAATTCCTTTTTTTGCAAATTTATCATTGATGTCAAATAAGTAAGATGGGATGCCTGCATTGGCAAGATGTCCTGCAATTTGTGCACCCATTACACCCGCGCCTAAAACAGCAACTTTTTCAATTTTTTGAGACATAATTTTCCCTTATCGTTCTATTATGGTTGCAATGCCTTGTCCGGAACCGATACACATTGTGGCCAGCCCGGTTTTCGCATTTTGTTGTTCCATTACGTTAAGTAAGGTGGTAATAATTCGTGCTCCGGAACAGCCCAGTGGATGCCCCAAAGCGATTGCACCCCCATTCAAATTAACTTTCGATTTATCCCAACCGCCGGTCTCAATCACATAAAGAGATTGGGCAGAAAATGCTTCATTGAGTTCAATTACATCAATATCACTTAGGGATAATCCTGTTTTCTCAAGTACTTTATTTGTAGCAGGAAGTGGACCTATGCCCATTCTTTTCCAATCCACACCAGCAACTGATCTACCTTTTATTGTGGCGCGAATCTTAAGTCCGTTTGCTTCTGCAAATTCACGGCTGGTAATCAATACTGCTGCGGCACCAATAGAAATCGGACTGGAAGTAGCGGGAGTAATCGTGCCATTTTCAATAAAAGCAGGATTCAAACTTTTGATCTTTTCTAAATTGGGTTCCCTAGGACCCTCGTCTTTTTCTACCGTGACTTCTCCGTAAACATCAATGGGGATTATCTCATTGTCAAATCGTCCATTGGTTTGGGCATCCAATGCTTTGGTATGGGATTCCATAGCAAACTCTTCTTGAGCCTCTCGATCAATTTTGCCTTCTTCAGCTAACGTTTCTGCTGTTTCGCCCATGCCGATATAATATTCTTGCTCGGCTAATTCCGGGTGAAAATCGGGATTGAATCCGCCCATAGGGACAGAAAACATATCTTCTACGCCTGCAGCAATTCCTACTTCAATATCTCCCGATTCAATCTTGGTACTAATTTGATGAACCGCATCCATGGAAGAACCACAGAATCGATTTACCACAGCACCACCGGTAGTTTCCGGAATGCCCGCGAGAATGGCCACACCTTTTGCCATAAGCATTCCTTGGGGACCTTCAGGAAAGGCACAACCCAATATTAAATCTTCAATTTTATCGGATGAAACATTTTCATTCCGCGCCAACAATCCCTTTACCACTTGGGCAGCAAGATCGTCGGGGCGAATTCCAACCATGTTTCCGTTTTTTACACCAATGGGTGAACGGACAGCATCAATAATAACAGATTCAGACATACTTTCTCCTTATGAACGAGTTTCGCGATGATATAAAAATTCATTCAGATCGAAATCTTCTAAATGAATGAGTGACAATTTTCTGGTCAGTTTTTTAGAATTGTTTAAACAGGGAACAATATTTTTTAATGAATATTTTTTCATGATTTTTTCCTTTTAAAATGGATAGTTATTTTTGCTGTACATAAAGTCAGCCAAAGATTGTTTAAGAGAAATCGTATCTGTATTGAGTGTCATCCGGGACTCTAATTGGATTACAGTATCTTTAAAATCATCAGGAATTGTTTCCTTGAAAATTTTATTCAAACAGATATTAGATAAGGATTTCACATCTAATAAAGATTCAGCCGTAAAGATTCTTGCGATAACGGAACTCATGTTGGAAATCCCATTTGAAGATTGACTTTGCCTTGCACGGGAGATGACTGAACCAGCCGTATAGATGTAAGTGAAAATATCTGCCAATGCTTCACTCAACTGTTGCTCGTGTTTCAGGTCTTGTCCGTATTCGCACAATGCTTCCTGAAAAACCATGGATGCCAAACGTTTTGCTGATTCAAGAGCGAATTTTTCTGACTGAAATAAATCTTCTTCAATATCGGGAGATTCTGTCGCCAGAAAATCGTCCACACCTTTCAAATAATCCCTGAGTGAAATTTCTTCCATGAGCACTTTTTTCATCATGTAGCCCGTCACAATCATTCGATTAATTTCGTTAGTCCCTTCCCAGATGCGATTGATCCGGTCATCACGATATGCTCGCGCTAGTGGATATTCTTCTGTAAATCCATTCCCACCATGAATTTGAAGCGCATGATCTACAATTAAATTTGATGACTCGCTTCCAAATACTTTTGCCATAGATGCTTCAATAGCGAAACGTTCTGTCGCTTCAGCCATTTTTTTATAATACTCCGGATCAGATTTGTCCAAGGCATCAATAGCACTTTGGATAAGTCCCACGGTTCTGTAAAGCATAGAATCGGCAGCATATACACGAACCGTCATATCAGCGATTTTTCCTTTTATGGCATCAAAATATGCAATGGGTTGCCCAAATTGACGACGTTCCAGTGCATATTTAACGGCGTGCTCAATCCCTATTTTTGATCCACCAATACAAGCGGCAGCTAATTTATATCGGCCAACATTCAATGCATTAAATGCGATGGCTGCACCTTTCCCGACTTTATAGAGTAGATTATCAACCGGAACTTTAGCATTGGTAAATTTTAAAGGTGTGGTGGACGAGCCTTTCATTCCCATTTTCTTTTCTTCAGCGCCAACCTCAAATCCTTCTGTATCACGATCCACAATAAACCCGGAAAATTTATTCCCATCAACTTGAACAAGAACTGTAAAAACATCAGCCCAACTGCCGTTACTGATAAATGATTTATCACCATTCATGATATAATATTTTCCATCTTCAGATAGCACTGCCGTGGTTTTTCCGGCCAAAGCATCGGAGCCGGCTGTTGGTTCTGTTAAGGCATAGGCACTTACCCATTCTCCTGTCATGAGTTTGGGGAGATATTTTTCTTTTTGTGCTGGGGTGCCAAAAAAGACGATTCCCATACTTCCAATTCCGGTTTGTACCGAAAAAGTACAAGAAAAAGATGGAGAACCACCTCGTGCCATACCTTCTGAAACTATACATGAAGTAATTTTATCTAAATCCGAGCCACCATATTCTTCCGGCGTATCCACGCCGATGAGTCCCAATTCTCCCATTTCCCGGAGTAATTTTAGACTTAAATCCTTGTCTAATTTGTCAATCGCTTCTACATTGGGAAGAATGCGATCCTTCGCAAATTCTTGAATCATTGCATCTATATCTTGATGATCTTCTGTAAAAGTTTCTCTACAAAATACTTTAGTATTTGCAACCGGGGATGTAAGCCATTGGCCACCTGAATTAAGTTTAATATTTTTTGTTTCTGTCATTATAGTGTCCTATTATTTTTTTACGCCAGCCAAAATGAAATCTGAAATGGTATGGATATATTCATGTGCTTCCACACCGGATTTGTCAAAAAGAGTAAACCAGTTAATCCCTTCAATATTGATCAAGATTGAAAGGGCCGTAATCCGCGGATTCACATTTTTGAATTCTCCGGAATCCACTCCATCCTGAATGATCTTTATAATGTATTCCAGAAATTCTGAATACACTTTCTGAAGTTTTTCATTAAAATCCGCATCCCGACCACTCAAAGACCAAAATTCTACTAATATCTTAAATGCTGATGGATCTTTTTCGTACTGATCTAAAAAATAATCAAATAATCCTTTTAGCTGTTCAGAAGCGGAGTGGTGGGCTTTCAGGTTATCAATAAACCCAGCGTTATATTGTTTAACCCAATGGTCTACAAGGGCCAGGTATATTTCCTTTTTGGATTTGTAATACCAATAGATTGCGCCTTTGGAAAGTTTGGATGATTGAACGATATCATCCATCCGGCTACGTTCATAGCCACTGTCCACAATGACGGACAAAGCCGCTTCTAGGATTTGGTCTTTTCGCTGATCTTGTTTTTCTTGGTTCATAAATAGACTGACTGGTCGGTTTATTTTAATACTGAAAGTAATTATGATGCAAATGATTTATTGATTCCTTTGTAAACGAGGGAGATAATTGGGAAAGAATCAAAAAAAAGGTTACACATTCTTTATTTAACCTTTAACTTTTAATGAGATTAAGTCTCAATAACAATAAGATTCATCAATTATTACAATTATTAAAAGGAAAAAAATGAAACGTATTTTATTATTAACAGTTGTGGCCGGGAGTATGATTTTCGCACAAGATGATTTTTTCGAGCAGAACTATAGTATTGGTGGGTATGGTGAACTTCATTATAACAGAACTAATACAGGAGATGGTGATGTTTCCACAAAAATGGATTTTCATCGTTTCATTATTTATTACGGATATAATTGGACAGAAAACTGGTCTTTTAAATCTGAGTTAGAATTAGAACATAATTTTGTGGCCGATGGTGAAGGTGAACTGGAATTGGAACAAGCATTTGTGAATTATCATTCCGAAAAATTCGGTTTGCAAGTTGGTGTGATTCTTCCGTCAGTAGGCTTAATTAATGAATATCATGAACCCCCACTATTTGTGAGTGTTGAGCGTCCTGAATACAGTAAATATGTGATTCCTACCACTTGGTTTGGGAATGGTTTTGCTCTCTATGGTTCTATGGCTGGTGTTAATTGGAGATTGGCTTTGCTCGAAGATATGGACGGAGAGAGTATTGGTGCTGGGATTCGCAGCGGTCGTGGTAAAGGATACAAAACCACTGCTTACGATTTTGTGAAAAATTTCAGCTTAAACTATACAGGATTCCCAGGATTACGAGTGGGTGGATCTTATACTATGCATAATGCTCCCATCGATAATAATCCAGATTCAACTGTATCGTTTGGTTTAGGAGAATTCAACCTGAAGTATGATGCAAATAATTTTTATGCTATTTTAGAATATGGCTCAATATCCTACGAAAACAATCCCCTGGAATATACATCCAGTGGTGGATATTATTTGGATCTGGGCTACAATGTGGCAGGACTTGTTGGACTTGAAGGCAAATTGATGCCTTGGTTCCGCTATTCAGATTATAATCGTGGGAACGATGATGCTGGACGGCACTATACAATTCAGCGTTTTGGTTTAACTTATTGGCCCATTTCAAACATTGCATTTAAATTTGAATATGGCACACATAAGACTGAATCTGCCGAAGAAGCAATAACGCAAATTAATGTAGGTGTTGGGTACAATTTTTAATTGAAGACATTGAGACACTTATGTTGAATGGTTCCAAAACCCAAGACAAACCAATCCTATCCTTAGGTTCAAATAAGCGACTCAATATATTCTTGATGCTGGTTGTCATGGTTACAACCTTGACGGCCGGCTTGAGAGAAAAAACAGAATCTCTGATTTATAATCATTACGGGGATTCTGTTTCTATACACTATAAAAAGATTTCACTTTCCCCCGAGATCAAATCCAAATCTGAAAAAAATAGTAAACTTCGATTTAAGCGGAATCATGTTTACATTTGGGAAATATCCCAAAAGGATTCTTTAGTCGGATTGGCTTATTTAGACCATGTGAAAGGAAAATCCCAGCCCATTACATTCGCTGTATTTTATGATGCTTTAGGGACGGTCCAACAGACTCATATTATAAAATATCGTGAGCCGATAGGTGGGGAGGTAGGCAACATCCATTGGTTGAAACAATTTTCAGGAAGATCTACAATATCAGCATATAAAGTTGGGAAAGATATTGATGGAATTAGTGGTGCAACTATTTCGGTTAATGCTGTGACACGGGGGATTCACCGTAGTACATTCGTCGTTCAATATTTGTTAAATAGGAACCATGAATAATTCACTTCCCAGATTGTGTGATTTGCCCCAAAAGGTAAAATATTTCTTAGCAGCATTTTTGCTGGTGATGACGATTGGTGTCACCGTGGGATTTATTTATGTAAACCAAACAACCGGATTTTCTGTGCAAGGTACATCAGATCATTATGCGGGTTCAATATTGGAAGATGATATGGATATTCCGGAAAAATATCCAAAAGAATTTGAGAGTATGTTGCTAACAACCCATACCCATTTAATTTCTTTTTCTTTTATATTTTTACTTTTAGGCGCACTTTTTTATATGAATTCAACCATCACAGGTGGTTGTAAAACATTTCTCATGGTTGAGCCATTTATATCTGTTTTAGGTACATTTGGTTCTATTTGGGGGATTCGATATTTTTCAGCATCATTTAGCGTGGCGACCATGATTTTTGGTGTGTTGACTTATTTATCATTCTATATCATGGTTTCAGTTTGCATTTATGACCTTCTTCTAAAGAAGGACTAGTTAACCATTCTATTTTTTGTCCAATTATCTTTGGACAGAATTAATTAAAATATTAAAAGAATTATTGGGTACGACCTTCTTCCGTTTTAATTTTCGACTCACCATTCGAATATTAAACTAACAATATATTTATGCCAGTATCAAAACGACAACTCGAAGAAAGACAAATGCGCCAAGATCGTATCCTTAATGGTGCTTTAGAAGTATTTAAAACAAAGGGGCTCGAGGGTGCCACAATGGATGAGATTGCCATAGAATCCGGATTTGGAAAGGCGACTCTCTACTATTATTTCCATTCTAAAGAAGAAGTTTTTGCAGCAATACTGGAAAATGGGTGGAAAGATTTATGGGCAAGTCTAGAACCTGTGATCGCTGGCGAAGAAGGACCGAGAAAAACCTTTGTGAATGTCCTTTTGAAAATCGCTGAGAATGCAAAAAATCGTCCGGGGCTTTATGAGTTTTTATTTAATGCACCAAAGGTAATCACTTTTGAAGAGCAGCCATGGAAACGATACCAAAATAGAATGTATGGCACCATCCAAGGATTGCTTGAAGATGGAATAAAAGCAGGTGAATTTCCGAATATTAATCCACAACTTTTGTTTAAAGCAATGGGGGGACTCTTCATGGGATTGGTTCTCATGGGCGATCGAAAACATCCTGTTTCAGAAAAAGATGTTGAAGATTTATTAAACAAATTAATTGCGGATCCGACTCAAAAATAATGTTATTCCGGTTTTTTATTATTTTTCTTATTCAGTCTATTACGTTTGGGGTTACTGTTTCCGGCTCAGTAAAAAACAAGGCCAACGGAAAATCCATTCCCAATGCGAATATTTATATTATTAATTCCAAAATTGGTACAATTACAAATCCATATGGTCATTTTGAATTGGATATACCAATCGGACAATACACGATTCAGGTCACGAATATTGGATTCAAAACCTATAGTGCAGATATTAATCTTGAAAATGACGCCATAGAATTAGATGTAGAATTGGAATCAACGATTCTTGAATTTGGCGAAATTTCCGTGGAAGGATTATTTACCACTCGTTTGGGGTATGAGTCCGTAGATGTGATCTCTGGAGATAAAATTAGATCTATGGAAAAAGAATCTGTTTCCGATGTTTTAAGAATGCTACCCGGTGTGGATGTCCAATTCGCCCACGCAAATGGTCGCAATGTAAATTTATCAATCCGGGGCTCTTCGGATTATAAACCTGGCGGCTACAATAATCGGGTACTTCTCCTCCTTGATGGTTTCCCTATCCAAATTCCCAATAGCGGTGCGCCAGACTGGAATTCACTTCCCTTAGAAAGTATTCAGAGAATTGAAGTGGACAACAGTCCATCTTCTGCTCAATATGGACATAATTCTATGGGAGGAGTTATTAACCTGATTACAGGGTATGATGGCAGTGATCAAGCAACAATTTTGAAATTGGGCGGGGGAAGATTTTCAACAGCGGAAACATCCATTGCCCATCATTTAAAAAAAGGGAATTGGGTTTTTGGACTCAATGGAAAAGCCCGTATTTCCGAAGGTCATCGTTTTAATGCAGACGATCAATTGGGCCGAATCCGGTCTTTTTTGAAATATGCAGATCGGAAAGGGAGAACATATCGCTTAAGTCATATTTTATCTCAATCGGATATCGGTCATCCCGGCTTTGCCAGTACGCCATCTTGGAGACGCTCTGAACGCACATCCCACTATTTACAAGGACATGGTTTTTACCCAATTAGTGAAGGGCTGTCCATGTCCCATTCTCTTTTTTTAAATAAATTTGATACGCGCTATTATGACAAGGATAGTGTACCCGAGACCAAAAAAGAAGGTGAACGGATTTATGATGATGTGGCTTTAGGGCTTCGAACGGAAATGCTCATAACACGGTGGGAACGTTGGATTGTTATGCTTGGGTCAGATGTGGATTGGAGTCAATCTGATGTTACTGTTTTTAATCCGATTTATGAATCACCTGCTCAACTTTCTTTTGGTTCATTTATTCAATCAAAATATTCGATCGGAAATGGATGGAGTCTTGGTTCGGGTCTTCGATATGATTATCGGGAAGCTGATCCGGGAAATGGCTATTCAGTCCGCGAGTATACCAATTGGTCACCCAAGGTTAACCTCATGTATAATATGAAGGGTCAGCGCGCAATTACCGTTGCTTATAGCGAAGGATTTCGTGCGCCCTCTTTATCCGAACTCTATTTAAAGCATACCAGTAGTTATGGACTTACTATGCAAGGCAATCCAAACATATTACCCGAACGAGTTCGGGCTGTTGAATTTTCCTACGACCATCCCCATTCGGAATCGTGGCATTGGCGTATTGCGACATTTTATAACCAATATGAAAATATGATCGATTTCGTTTACGGTTTGCCCGTTAAAGCGGTGAATAGAGAAGGGATTACTGGAAAAGGATTGGAATATCAATTCAACTGGTTACCCACTGAATCAATCTCGTTTTCGGGACAATATGAATTTTTAGATATGGAAGATCGTAGCGGTGAACCCATTTTATATCGATCTAAACATAAAGGACAATTCTCAATTTCATTTAAATCTAATTTAGCAGACATTCGCTTTTCAACCCGTATCTGGAGTGACCAACAATATGACGATTTTTTGAGTCATAATTATACCGTGGTGGGTGACAAAATCATTTTTCCTATAGAGACGCTGCCCGCACAAGCCATCCCTGAAATAATTTTGAGTAAACAGATTAAATCTTATAAAGCATCCTTAAAAATTGCGAATCTTCTCGACTCTGAATACGCGTTGATTCAAGACTACCCCATGCCCGGACGAACTTGGCATGCGACCTTAACCAAATCCTTATAAATGAAAGGACAAAACAAATGAAACACATTAAAACCCTACTCGTTTTATCTCTCACTTCGTTCATGTTTATTGCTACAGCTTGTGAAGATAATGATGCTGAAACAGCTGAAAAACCAGAAAGTGCAAC
>Ga0208879_1001425_pt1 | contig 22521 bp, 18 predicted proteins | sample Knorr_S15_td_Bot_FD_185605 | JGI IMG/M metagenome (GOLD analysis project Ga0208879, IMG submission 185605) | Marine microbial communities from Southern Atlantic Ocean transect - Knorr_S15_td_Bottom_ad_5009_LV_A (SPAdes) (version 2) | ecosystem: Environmental > Aquatic > Marine > Oceanic | place...
GACGCCTACTAGCAAGCTAGTATCGTTTCCGTTCGACTTGCATGTGTTAAGCATACCGCCAGCGTTCAATCTGAGCCAGGATCAAACTCTTCAGTTTAATCTTTGACTTTTTAGAACATTGGCAACACTTATAAATAAGTGCGCTTTGCGTTCAATTTTTTTAAAAGCTTAATTGCTTTAGTTTTTTATGTGCACTTGCACAATATTATTGTACGAGTGCCCACACAAGTTGCTTGATAAATTTTTAAAGAACTACCGGGTCAAATGAAGCACTAAATTGAATCATTTGCTCGGTGAAAGCGGGAAATTATACATGCCTAAATCTATGCGTCAACCTTTATTTGGATTATTTTCTAAATAAATCCAAAGTATGTGACTTCTCGCTGGTTACGCCACTTATAAAAGTGCGTAAAAACAATATTATAGGCCTTATTTTATTGTTTGTCTAATTTACGTTATTTCTTTGGTGTCAACGCTCCTAGACATCCTTTTTTGCACAAGGGTGCTTTAATCCTTCCCCTAGCTGACTACTTGTTAATAATAACATCATGATTGATTGTCAAATTCGGCTAATGTTCCAGTTGACACTCATCCTATAATTCATTTAGATTTTATCAATTATGAGAGATTTTTATAGTGTTAGAATGATGCAATTCAAATATTCCTGATACAGCTAAATGAAGTTATTGCTTAATAGTTTTCAAAACCGGCTTGAGGTGCTTTTCCCCGGCTTAATAGTGGTTGGCACCATTGCCGCGGCTGCTGGCTTTCTGAGCTCTCACTATAAAGCACCAGTGATGTTGTTCGCCCTCCTCATTGGTATTGCCTTTAACTTCCTCTCAAGCGATGAGCGCTGCGCACCAGGCATCGAGTTCTCAAGCAAGAAAATTTTGCGCTTTGGTGTGGCGTTATTAGGCTTTCGCGTCACGCTTGATCAGATCTTGGGTCTCGGTACCAATGCACTGTTATTTATACCACTACTTGTCATCCTTTCAATCGCACTGAGCTGGGGTATTGCCAAGCTGATGGGTAGGCAACATCTATTCGGCCTATTAACGGCTTGCGCTGTAGCCATTTGTGGTGCATCTGCAGCATTAGCTGTGGCCTCGGTACTGCCGAACTGGAAAGACAAACACCGTGACACCTTATTTACTGTGGTTTGTGTCACGGCCTTATCGACCTTTGCCATGATCGCCTATCCCATTCTGTTCTCAATGTTGGATTTCAGTGAAGCTGAAATGGGCATTCTCATCGGTTCGACAATTCACGATGTCGCCCAAGTGGTGGGTGCAGGTTATGCCGTCTCAAACGAAACCGGTGATGTGGCTACATTCATCAAGCTCCTCAGAATCTCAATGTTGCCGATTGTTGTGATTGTTATTGCACTGCTATTAAAGAGTGACAATGAGTCCAACACAATCAGCGGCAAAGCCTTTCCTTGGTTTGCGCTTGCCTTTGCTGTTTGCTTATTGGTGAATAGCACTGGGCTTATTCCTGCTGTTGTCTCAGAATTTCTCTCTTCTGTGTCTCAGTGGTTTTTAGTGTTTGCGATTGCCGGGCTTGGTGTCAGCACTTCACTTAAGTCAATGATGGAGCTGGGCGGCAAATCGATTGCATTGGTTGTCTTGCAAACCGTCGTTTTATTGGTCATCGCAGTCTTGGCTGTTTCCACTGACTATATATAAGAGCATTTAACGAAACGTTATTTGCCAATACAAAATGATGAGAATATTTCTCCCAACAAGTCGTCAGAAGTAAATTCACCTGTAATACTGCCCAGTGAAATACTCGCTTGACGTAAATCCTCTGCCACCAGTTCACTGGCACCAGCTTCAAGTTGATGGATGGCATTTTCTACAAATTCAAGGGTGGCTTTAATCGCCATAATATGGCGCTTCCTAGCCAGCACAAGACCGTCGCCCACTGGATGATAGCCAGCCACATCAGCAAGTGATTGTTTTAACAGACTAACGCCTTCTTTTGACTTTGCCGATAAACTGATACTAACACAATCCTCACTATTTTGACTCTGCGGACGCTCATTCACCAAATCAATCTTGTTGCGAATTTCAATAATGGGTTTATTGGCCACCTCAAACGGCAAGATAGAATGGTCAGCCGCACCATCTTTGGCATCAAATACCAATAACACCACGTCGGCATTGTCAATCTCAGCATGTGCTCGGCGAATGCCCTCTTGCTCCACAATATCCTCTGATTGATGCAATCCTGCAGTATCGATAATATGCAACGGCATGCCATTAATATGAATGGTTTCTTTTAATACATCTCTGGTTGTGCCAGCGATTGCAGTCACAATCGCACTCGGGCGCTCGGTCAGGGCATTAAGTAAACTCGACTTACCGGCATTGGGTTTACCGGCTATTGCGACGTGAATCCCATCTCTTAACAATGCACCTTGATTGGCACACTCTAAAATCTCAGTGAGCTCACAGGCTAAATTTTCCAATTTTTCCGCCACTTCATGGCTTGCCAAGAAATCAATTTCTTCATCAGAGAAATCAATGGTTGCTTCCACAAATACTCTTAAATTAATCATCGCCGTTAATAGGTGATTAATCTTTTCGGAAAACTCGCCAGAAAGAGATCTGATGGCACAACGAGCAGATTGATCAGAGCTCGCTTGAATTAGGTCTTGCACTGCTTCCGCTTGCACTAAATCCATTTTGCCGTTAAGGAATGCTCGCTTAGAGAATTCACCTGGCTCAGCCAAACGTGCGCCAAGACTGGTAGCTACTTCAAGCAACTGTCGCATCACACTCATGCCGCCATGGCCTTGCAACTCAAACACGTCTTCGCCGGTGTATGAATGCGGATTAGGGAAGTAAATAGCAACACCCTTATCTATCTCATCACCTTCACCATCATAAAAAGAACCATAATAAGCGTAGCGCGGTTCAAGATTTCTTCGCAAGACTTGATTAGCGATGTCCGATGCTAATGGTCCAGAGATTCGCACAACGCCAATACCACCTTGTCCTACAGCCGTTGCCAACGCGCAAATTGTTTCTATCTTAGCCATCGATGGAAAAATACTCAGCAATAAATTCGTCAAAACTGATCTTGTCTTGCGACTCAATCTCGGCTTGCTGTCGAAGTGAAGACTTTGCCATTTCTCTTAAGTCGGAAAATTTCTTTTTGTCTATTTCTTGCTGTCGATACAAATCTTTATATTGGTGACTTATCTCATTAACGTATTGATAATAACCTTGTTTATTTTTCCGCATCTCCGCTAACATAATGGCAGAAGGTGTCAAAGCGGAGTTACAAATACGTTCAGCAATAATTCTAACCGACTTCTCATGCGCTGAACTTAATAGCTTAGAGCACGCCCTCACTTTTTCTACGATATCCAAGCCCCAGTCTTGCAAAGGTATTTCTTTTCCGTGTTTTTTTAATAGCAGGTCTGGATCGCGCCCTTTATGTGCTACAAGATGATTGTTTGAGTCAATCTCAAAAAGTTCAGCAGTGGAAATGGGCGGAGATTTTTGCAGTAAGCAAAAAAGCAAAAAAGCCTCTAAAAAATGTATTTGTTGTTTGTCAATGCCCAGAGGATTTAGGGGGTTAACATCCAGCGATCGAAGCTCGATGTAGGCAATGCCACTCTTGTTGAGAGCGTTGAGTGGCTTATCAAAGCCATTCAATTTCGGTTTGGGGCGCACAGACGCATAATACTCATTCTCAATTTGCAGAATGTTGGTGTTTAGTTGTTGATATTCGCCATCTTTTTTCAAGCCGATGGCTTCGTAGTCGGCAGAACTGGTTTCCATGGCCGCACGAAGGCTATGAACATAGTGACATAAACTGTTGTAATTTGCCTTAACCCCCGCCTTATCTTCTTGAGAGTTTTGATACCCAATATCGCCCATACGTAGTGAGGTGGCATAGGGTAAGTAATAACTATTCTCATCAAACTCATGCAAATTATGTTTGTGGTAATCTTTCAAAAAAGACTTACAGACCGCTGCTGAAGCACCAAATAAATAGGAAATCAGCCAACCAAACCTAAGAACATTGCGCGTCAATGCCATATAGTGCTCATCAATAAAAAATTGCATTGGTGTATCGGGCGCAATTAATTGTTGATAAGCCTGCCAATAATCTGGTGAAAATGAATAGTTAAAATGTATGCCAGCAATCGTTTGCATCACGCTGCCATAACGATTGGCAAGGCCATTTCTGTAAACCGTTTTCATCTTGCCGCGGTTGGAATCACCATACTGGGCAATTGGGATGTGTGTTTCACCCTTCGTGACACAAGGCATACTCGCCGGCCAATAACGTTGATCTTGAGGTAAATGGTGATAAACAAAATGCTGGGTAGAATCTAGGTCATCCAATGCCTTATCGGCACTGTCAAAAGGTTTGGTGACCAATTCAATTAATGCTTCGCTAAAATCCGTTGTAATTGATGGATTGGTGAGAGCAGAGCCATAGGCTTTGGGGTGAGGCTCTTGAGAGATAGCCCCATCAGTGCCAACACGCAAACTCTCTCTTTCAATTCCCATAAGGTTTTGAGAAAGAGTTTGCCTAAATGGCATTAACATTGTTATTTTATCTTCAAGAGTCTTTTGCAGCATCCAATGAACGAAATCAAATAGTAAAATGGCTATTTTACCTTTGCAAATGCACAATAGTGACAAGAGAGACACATCAAGTTAACGCCCCCTCAACACCGATAATTAATACGACAATCGTTAAAGCTGTGGTTGGCATCCTTAGAAATACCAAAGGCGAGATATTAATAGCCGAAAGACGACAAGATCAATTTATGGGCGGATACTGGGAACTTCCAGGTGGAAAAATCAAGGCAGGTGAAAGCAATGAAGCCAGTCTAGCGCGTGAATTAAAAGAAGAATTAGGCGTTGAAATTTCCGCATCAAACTTGATGCACACCATGTGTCATCAGTATCCAAATAAAACTGTTTATTTATGGATCTACGCCATTGATCACTTCGATGGCAAAGCGAGAGGAGTAGAAGGGCAAAATATTGTTTGGTGTCCGACAGAGAAGCTAAATGACTTCAATTTGCTACCAACGATGAAAGCGATTATTCACAAAATCTGCCTGCCAAATCACTATTGGATTACGCCCGAAAACGAATCTGAAGATGTCTTGCTCGAACAACTGCGCGCTCATATTAATAGTGGCTCTGAACTGGTTCAGCTTCGAGCCAAAACAGTGCTTGATTTACCCTTTGTTGAGTGTTTCTATCAAACTTGCCAAGACGCCAATGTCAAACTCATTCTAAACACAATAGACAAAACTTTTCGTGAGCCTTGTGACGGCTGGCATTTAACCACTCAAGAGCTCTTATCATTAAGTGAGCGACCGTGCGCTGATGACAAGCTCCTCGGCGCTTCCACACATAATATCGAAGAGGTCGAATACGCAGAAATCATTGATGCCGACTATATTTCTATCGCGCCAGTAGAGCTAACAAAAAGCCACCCGAATACCCTGCCACTTGGCTGGGACAAAGCAAAGGAATTAGTGGAGATAAGCAATTTGCCTGTCTATCTTTTAGGAGGAATGAGTTTGCAGAATCTTCAGCGCGCGTACTCGATTAATGCCCAAGGTATTGCTGGAATTAGTACAATTTAAGGGTTGAAATTCTTAGCAGTGAGCAAGAGTGGCAAACCACGTGCTGCGAGGATTCAGAGCAAACAATACAGCTCTCAGGAAGCAATCGGACTAGCCTCTGGTAAATACCCATGATGTATTGCTTGAGAACTCACTGGAAAATTGATAACCTTCATCGGTAAAACCCTTAAGCGATTCAGCGTTATTTAAGCGATTGCGAATAATGTAATTTACCATTAGGCCTCTGGCGCGTTTAGCAAATATGCCAATGATTTTATAGATATCACCTTTTTTCTCTTTAAAGGCGATATTCAAAATATTCGCTTTTAAAGATTTTTGGTCGATTGACTTAAAGTATTCATTAGAAGCAAGGTTAACAATCAACTCACTCTCATCATCATTAAGCACTTCACTAACGCCAGTACCCCAAAATTCATAAAGATTTTTGCCTTTATTATTGGCCAACTTAGTGCCCATTTCAAGACGATACGGTTGAATCAAATCCAGCGGACGAACCACACCATAAAGCCCTGAGAGCATACGCACTTTGTCTTGGGCAAAGTTCAAATCATCCTCACTCAAGCTAGACGCATCAATGCCGTTGTACACATCACCCTTAAAAGCCAATAATGCCTGCTTGGCATTTTCAAGGGTAAAGGGTGTTTGAAAATTTTGAAATCGATCAAAATTGAGCTTTGCTAGCTTCTCACTCAGAGACATTAATTTCGCAATTTGAACTTCATTTTTACCCCTCAAAATAGCCACCAACTCTTTAGAGTCTTCAATTTGACGAGTTTGAGAAAAGGCCTCACAATCACATGTGGAGAAATCTTGGGTTTTGGAAGGTGAAATTATTGCTAACATGGCGTGTAAAAACATTAACATTCTACCCGAAGATGCCTGTTACAACAAGACATTTAGGCGTATTTGGCTTTCTGTAGTATTTGGTTTTACGATATAATGATGAACTATTTTCGATCTATCTCAGCAAGACCCTTATGAAGAACAAACAATTGTATTTACCAAAACCAATCGGTCTTTATCATCCAAACAATGAAAAGGAAAATTGCGGTATTGGTTTTATTGCTCACATAAAGAGGCAGTCTTCTCACCAGATCACCCTAGATGCTTTAGAAATGCTCTCTCGCATGGATCATCGCGGTGGTTGCGGCTGTGAGGCAAATACCGGTGACGGTGCTGGCGTCCTAACCAATATTCCGCACAGTTTTTTTGCTAAAGAAATCAAATCACTTTTCGGCGTTGATGTTGAGCAAGGCCGTTACGGTGTTGGTAATGTTTTCTTGCCACAAGATGACGCTCAAAGAGCGCACTGTATTAAATTGTTTGAAAAAGCAATCGAAGACCAAGGTCAAACACTTGTCGGCTGGCGTGATGTACCCGTTGACGCTGAGAAGGCAGGTGTTGGCAATACGGCCCGTGACTCACAACCCGTTATCAAACAGCTGATTATCGTGGCAGCTGATGGCATAGACGACGATGCTTTTGAGCGAGTGCTATTTATCATTAGAAAATCGACCTCGAACGAGATTCGCACCGACAAATCTCTATCGCAAGCCTTATTGTTCTATGTTTGCAGCCTTTCAACACGTGTCATTATTTACAAAGGCATGTTGATGGGTTCACAAATTCTAGATTTTTACGCAGATTTAGCTGACCCTAAATACGCCACGTATTTAGCGATGGTGCATTCACGCTTTTCAACCAACACATTCCCTTCATGGGATCGTGCACAGCCGTGCCGCTTTATGTCTCACAACGGTGAAATTAACACGCGCCAAGGTAATTACAACTGGATGAGAGCTCGTGAAGGTGTGCTAAAAAGCGAAACGCTGGGTGACAATTTAGCCAAAGCGCTACCCGTCATTGAGACTGAAGTTTCAGATTCCGGGAGTTTTGACAACGTCCTTGAATTCTTATTGATGAACGGCAGGTCTTTGCAAGAAGCGGTTCTGATGATGGTGCCAGAAGCTTGGCAAAATGACAATGAAATGAGTGATGAGAAGAAGGCATTTTACGAGTATTTTTCAAATGTCATGGAGCCGTGGGATGGCCCTGCTTCTATTGCATTTACTGATGGTCGCTATATCGGCGCCGTACTGGACAGAAATGGCCTACGCCCTTCACGCTATTATTTAACACACGATGATCGCGTTATTATGGCGAGTGAGGTCGGTGTAGTTGATGTAGCAACGGATAACGTAAAAGAAAAAGGTAGATTGCGCCCAGGAAAAATGTTCCTAGTGGATTTCGACAAAGGCGAACTGATTGACGACGAAGCCATTAAAACAAGTTTTGCTGGCAAAAACCCATACCAAGACTGGCTCAATGAGCAACAAATACATTTATCAGATTTGGACTGTAATACCCAAGCACATGGTTTTGATCCCGACTCGATTGTCCACCGCTTAAAAGCATTTGGCTATAGCGTGGAAACACTAGAATTTATGCTACTACCTCTGGTAAACGAGCTTAGAGACCCTGTTGGCTCAATGGGTAATGACTCAGCTCTTGCCTGTCTATCCGACCAATCTCGCATTATTTACGATTACTTTAAGCAATTGTTCGCCCAAGTTACCAATCCGGCAATCGACTCTATTCGTGAAGAGGTAGTGATGTCACTTAGCTGCTCGATTGGCCCAGAGGGCGACCTGCTACAAAACAAGGCAGAAAATGCCCACCGCTTGGTCATTGAGCATCCAATCCTGACCAATGAAGAAGCGGCAGCGTTGAAGCATTGTAACCATCGCGGTTGGACAGCAAAAACCATTGATATTACTTACGACATTGATAGTAATCACAACTTAAGTGATATGCTCGATGACATTTGCCAGCAAGGCTCACAGGCGATTAAAGATGGCCATAGCTTGATTGTTCTATCCGATAGGAATATCAGTGAAAATCGTGGTATTATAAGTGCATTATTGGCCTCATCTGCTTTACACAGGCACCTTATTGCTAAGTTTGAGCGAACGCAAGTTGGCATTATTTTAGAGACGGGTGAAGCAAGAGAAGTACATCATTTCTGTTTGCTAGCAGGTTATGGTGTCGACGCTGTCAATCCGTATTTAGCTTTTGAGGCACTGTGGCAAGCAAGACGTGACAACTTAATTGATTTTGAAGATGACAAGGCCATTGTAGCGGCTTATCGGAAAGGAGTTGCCAAAGGTATGTTAAAAGTGATGGCTAAAATGGGCATTTCAACCTTGGCATCTTATAAAGGCGCTCAAATTTTTGAAGCAGTTGGCTTAGCCCCGGAGGTAATGGATAAGTGCTTCTTTGAGACCGCCAGTCGCATCAGTGGCGTTAACTTCAAGGTATTACAAGAAGAGTCTGAAAAACTTCACAAAGAAGCATATCATACCAATACGCTTGATAATCTAGGTCAATACCATTGGCGTAGTGGCGGTGAAAAGCACATGTGGGAGCCACAAACGATTGCTACTTTACAAAAAGCTGCACGTAATAACGATCAAAGTGCTTACTGGGATTTTGCCGAAAAATCAAACAATGAAGGCACTCGAAACTGTACGTTACGCGGACTAATGTCGTTCAAAAAAGGCAATTCTATTGCTATTAACGAAGTAGAAGAAGCCAAAGAGATTGTTAAGCGCTTTGTTACGGGTGCGATGAGTTTTGGCTCTATTTCAGCCGAATCGCACGAATCATTAGCCATTGCCATGAATCGCATAGGCGGTAAATCCAATACAGGCGAAGGCGGCGAAGATCCTGCTCGTTGGACCCCTGATGCTAATGGCGATTCACGTCGCTCGGCTATCAAGCAAGTGGCGTCAGCTCGTTTTGGTGTTACCATTGATTATCTAAATAATGCTGACGAATTACAAATTAAAGTAGCGCAAGGCGCAAAGCCAGGCGAAGGTGGCGAGCTACCTGGCAGAAAAGTTGACGAAGGAATTGCCAAAATACGTTGTTCAACACCGGGCGTCGGCTTAATTAGCCCGCCGCCACATCACGACATTTATTCAATTGAAGACCTAGCACAACTGATTTTTGACCTTAAGCGCTCCAACCCAACAGCGCGAATCAGCGTTAAGCTGGTTTCTGAAGTTGGCGTTGGTACGGTTGCTGCTGGCGTTACTAAAGCCAAATCCGATCATATCGTGATTGCGGGCCATGATGGTGGCACAGGCGCCTCCCCACTGACATCCATTAAGCACGCAGGTCTGCCATGGGAATTAGGGGTTGCAGAGACGCACCAAACATTAGTGATGAATGAGCTGCGCTCACGCGTTGTTATTCAAACTGACGGCCAGCTCAAAACAGGTCGTGATGTTGCCATTGCTGCTCTACTCGGTGCTGAGGAATTTGGCTTCGCAACTGCGCCACTGGTGACTTTGGGTTGTATCATGATGCGTAAATGCCACCTCAACACATGCCCAGTTGGCATTGCCACACAAGACAAAGAATTACGTAAAAAATTCACCGGTAAGCCAGAGCACGTTGTTAACTATTTATTTATGGTGGCTGAGGATTTGCGCATAATCATGGCAGAGCTTGGCTTTAAAACCATCAATGAAATGGTCGGCCGAGCTGACATGCTGGAAACGGATAAAGCCATTCATCATTGGAAAAAAGACTCTATTGATCTCAGCGCACTGCTGATGCCAGCTGAAAAACCGAATGCCGATACTGGTACTTACCAAAGTACCTACCAAGATCATCAATTGGAAAAACAATTGGATAATGACCTGATTGCGCAAGCACATAGTGCGATTGAAACTGGTGGTAAAGCAAGAATTGAGTCTGTCATTACCAATACAGACCGCACGGTTGGCGCCATGCTCTCCTCTCATGTGGTGAAAACACTTGGCAGCAATGCACTAGCCGCAGATTCAATTCATGTGAGCTTTACAGGCTCTGCGGGGCAATCTTTCGGTGCATTCCTTGCGCAAGGCATCACCCTTGAAGTCGAAGGCGATGCGAACGACTACGTTGGCAAAGGACTCTCAGGTGGATGCGTGATCGTTTACCCACCAAAAAACTCGACTTTTGTTGCTCAAAATGAAGTTATCGCCGGCAACGTTTGTGGCTACGGTGCAACGGGTGGTGAGATGTACTTATCGGGTCGTGTTGCTGAGCGTTTCTGTGTTCGTAATTCCGGTGTTGCTGCAGTTGTTGAAGGGATTGGTGATCATGGTTGCGAATACATGACGGGCGGACGAGCTGTTATCTTGGGTGAAGTGGGTCGTAATTTTGGTGCAGGCATGAGTGGTGGTATTGCTTATGTCTATAACCCAAAATCAACACTTCAAGGACGCTCAAACACCGCAATGATTGACTTTGACCCAATGGATGGCGAGTCACAAAAAGAGTTATTTGAATTGCTAAACAAGCATTTGAAATTCACCGGCTCAGCTATTGCCAAACACATCTTGGATAACTGGAACGCCGAATTGGCACACTTTGTTAAAGTGATGCCAAAAGCACTTAAAGAAGTTTTAGAAGCACAAGGCAAGTTAAAACAAGCCAGCTAAATCTATAGCTAAACAGTGCCGATGATATCGGCAAGACGAGAGTGTTGAGTCGCTAAATAGGGATAGTGTCGATGATATCGGCACTACTGTCCAAAAAGCTATCGACCGGATCGCCAACAATAGGTATTATCGAAATAACTGAACCCGTCACTCGCATTGGCACAGTGACCAGTTTGGTCAACACACAGCCTGACAGATAAAAAGCGACTAAAACTAGTACAATCAATTTCTTCATTATTTCCTCTCAAGAATTTTAAAATGATAATGATGGGGGTTTTTCTCATCGGGCGTGTGTGATTCACAGCTGATTTCTCGCCATTCATTGGTGTCATAATCTGGGAAATAAGTATCTCCTTCGAACACACCTTCAATATGAGTGATGTAGAGCCGACCCACCCTCGCCAAAACTTGTTGACATAAATTGGCACCACCGATTACCAGCACTTCTTCTTCCTCTTTAGTTGAGTCCAGTGCATCATCGATACTATTGAACACCTCACAGCCCTCAATGCTGGCATCAACACTTTTGGTAATGACGATATTGCGACGATTGGGCAGTGGCTTACCAATCGAATCATAAGTTTTTCTGCCCATGATAATCGAATGGCCAGTGGTAACTTTTTTAAAAAAAGTAAGATCGGCAGGAAGATGCCAAGGCAGGCCATTATCTTTGCCAATCAAGTGATTATCATCCATCGCAACGATAATAGATAAGCGCATAAGGCCCTGTCTGAATAAAGTAAAATATTAGATTATTTTACAATTTTTCAACTTAACGTGTCGCTCATTCTTGCCTCCTCATCGCCCTTTAGAAAAGCTGTTTTAGAGCGCCTTGATATCGATTTTTCGACCGTCTCGCCGGATATCGATGAATCTCGACATGCAGGTGAAACACCGCACGATTTGGTCTATCGTTTATCAGCAGAAAAAGCACGAGAAGTAGCTAAAACACATAACGGCTTAATTATTGCCTCTGATCAAGTGGCCACACTAGCAAGCGGCAATGGCTCTAATGATGAGGTATTAACCAAGCCACACACGCGTGAAAATGCCGTCAAGCAGCTCCAAAAAAGTGCTGGAAACACGGTTACTTTTCTCACCAGTCTTGCGTTATTCAATACCGAGACAGGTACGTTACAAAATCATGTTGAAATCTTCAAAGTGGTCTTTAGGTTGCTCACGGATTTAGAAATCAATAATTATCTTGATAAAGAAGACACGTTGAAATGCGCTGGCAGCTTTAAATCTGAAGGCTTGGGCATTGCCCTTTTTGAGCGCATGGAAGGCGACGATCCAAACAGCCTAATAGGCCTGCCAACAATTAGACTGATTAATATGCTTGCTAAGGAGAATGTTCATATCTTATGAGCATTCTGTTTGCTGATGAGCACAAAGATTTTGCATCAGGGTTAACGTTTCATTGGGGCTCACTTTACGGTAGCTCTGAAGCCTTAGCACTGATTGAATTTACGCAGAAGCATAACTGTGTTGTGCTTTATATCGCTCGAGACATTAGTCACTACGAACAGATTCAAAAAGCGCTCAGTTTCTACAACACATCCTTAACAATTCTCGCATTTTCAAACTGGGAAGTCCTAGCATATGACCACTTTTCGCCGCACCCAGATATTGTTTCCTCACGGCTAAAAACACTTTCTCAACTACCAAGTTTAAAAACTGGAATTGTTATTACCACGCTTGAATCCCTTTCTCAGCGCCTTTGCCCAACAGACTACATTGAAAAATACTCATTGAGTTTATCTCGTGGTGGCCAATTGAGCATTGAGTCGTTTGTCACAAAGCTCATTAAAATCGGCTATCGACGCGCCACCACAGTAATGGAGCAGGGCGAGTTTTGCATTAAGGGTGCACTGATTGATCTCTACCCAATGGGTGCTAAAAAACCTTATCGGATTGACTTGTTCGACGATGAAATTGACTCGATTCGCACTTTCGAAACCTCGACTCAGCGGTCGATTGAGGTAATTGAAAAAATCAACCTCTTGCCAGCTAGAGAGTTTGCCGCAGATACCCAGAGCATTGTTAATTTCGAGCAAAACTACATACAAGAGTTTGGAAAAAGTGATGGCATGATTGCCACTGAGGTTAGTGAAGGTCGTTTCCCTGGCGGCATTGAATTTTACTTACCGTTGTTCTTTGATAAAACGGCAACGCTATTTGATTACTTACCAGACAACCCAGTTGTTGCTTATCAAAACGGCTTGTCGGATTGTGCCCACGAACAAACCGAATCATTAAAAGAGCGCTACGAGCACGGCAAACGCTCGCTGGATAGGCCGCCTCTGAGTGTTGACAAGGTTTTTCTTGGTCACGAAGAATTATTTGCTCACCTCAAGAACAAAAACCAAATCCAAACACAGTCGATCAAATCCAATAAAAAGTCAGCGCTCAATTTTTCGGTAAATTTACTACCCCCTCTGCGGATTGAGGCGCAAACAAAAAACCCGCTGAACAAGTTAATTACTTTTGTTGGGAGCTTTAAAGGCAGGGTATTGATTGTTTGCGAATCACAAGGCAGGCAATCTGTTCTCACCGACTTACTGGCCAGCAATCAACTTACCAGTCAAAGCTGCGCACATTGGGCGGAATTTTTAGAGGCCGATGCGAAACTTTGTATAACCAATGCCAGTTTAAGTGAGGGGTTGCTCACAGACGAATTTGCCATCATCACCGAAGATCATTTATTTGGTCAAGACGTGGTCAAACAGCAAAGACGTCGTCGTGCAAAACACAAAGATTTTGATGAGGCGATTAAAAGCTTGGTGGAAATTCAGATTGGTGATGCCATTGTCCACGAGCATTATGGCGTGGGTCGCTATCTCGGTCTTGAGTCGCGGACTTTTGATGACAACCCTCAGGATTTTCTCATGTTGGAGTACGCTAGGGGCTCAAAACTCATGGTGCCGATTACTGCGCTTAATTTGGTTTCGCGCTATTCCGGCGCCAATCTAGACCACGCACCACTACACAAGCTTGGCACGCAACAATGGAATAAGGCCAAGAAAAAAGCTGCCGAGGCATTGTACGACGTTGCTGCAGAACTGCTCGAAATTTACGCCAAACGCCAAACGCTAACAGGATTTGCCTTCCCCGAGCCAGATGATGCTTACAGCTCCTTTGTCGCCAGCTTCGCTTTTGAGGAAACGCCAGATCAGCTTAAAACCATGGAACAAGTGCTGGGCGACATGCAATCTTCAAGGCCGATGGATCGCCTCGTTTGTGGCGATGTTGGCTTTGGCAAGACTGAAATCGCCATGCGCGCCGCCTTCTTGGCTGTAGAGGCTGGTAAGCAAGTGGTGGTCTTGGTGCCGACAACCTTACTGGCCAACCAACACCAGCAAACTTTTACCGATCGTTTTGCCAATTACCCGGTGACTATTAATGCCTTATCTCGTTTTCAAACACCAAAAGAGCAAACGATTATTAAGCAGGGTTTAAGGCAGGGGAAAATTGATATTGTGATTGGCACGCATAAGCTTATTCAAGGCTCAATTAAATACCACAATTTGGGATTGATTATTATTGACGAAGAGCATCGTTTTGGCGTCAAGCAAAAAGAAGAGCTGAAAAAACTCCGTGGTCAGAGTGATATTCTAACGATGACGGCTACACCGATTCCGCGCACCCTTAATATGGCGCTCGGCTCTCTACGCGAGCTTTCGATTATTGCCACGCCACCGGCCAAACGCAGCGCCATTCAAACATCTGTTGATGAGTGGAATGACGACACCATTACTGAGGCCTGCTCACGTGAGCTCCACCGTGGCGGGCAAATTTTTGTACTGCATAACGATATTGACTCTATTGACAATATGGCAGAAACGCTGAAAAACCTTATGCCAAATATCAAGGTGCGTGTTGCTCACGGGCAGATGCCAAGCAAAGAGCTTGAGCAAATCATGGCGGATTTTTATCATCAACGCTTTCAAATGTTGGTCTGCACTACCATTATCGAGACCGGCATTGATATCCCTAGCGCCAATACTATCCTTATCAATAATGCGCAGAACTTTGGTCTTGCGCAATTGCACCAATTACGTGGTCGTGTCGGACGTTCGCACCACAAGGCTTATGCTTACCTTATTATCAAATCCCATCAATCCCTTACCAAAGATGCGAAGAAGCGCTTAGACGCAATTGCCTCACTGGAAGAACTGGGTGCTGGTTTTATGCTCGCCAATCACGATCTTGAGATACGTGGCGCTGGTGATTTACTGGGCGAGAATCAAAGCGGCAAGATTTCAGAAATTGGCTTTAACCTTTATCACGATTTATTGCAACGAACCATTCGCGCCATTAAAAGCGGCAAGAAACTTAATATCGAGGACACTATCAACGAACAAGTCGAAATCGATATTGGTATTGCGTGCATTATCCCTCAAACCTATCTTGATGACGTTCACGAACGTTTAGTGCTTTATAAGCGTATCGCCAGCGCCAAGAATGAAGACGAATTGAAAGACTTGCAAATCGAGATGATTGACCGATTTGGCTTGCTTCCAGAGCCAACCAAGAATTTATTTGCCTCGACAACGCTTCGATTTATTTGTGAAAAAATCGGAATCAACAAAATCATCATCTTTGACGATAAGGCCGAGATCACTTTGGGGGTCAATCACACCATTGAACCGATCAAAATCATCAATCTCATTCAAAAAGAAGCCAAAACCTACCAATTAAAGGGGCAAAACACCCTTGTTTATAAAAAATCAATGGCCGAAGACAGTACGAGAGTTAGATCGATCGAAAATTTACTAAAAAACTTAGGGGGTGTATAGAGAGCCAGTGGATATGTTTCTTTACTGTGCCGCGCTCTCAAATAAAAATCAAACTCTCAAAAAATAAATTAAGGTGGTTAGCGCTATTCCTCAACAATAGCTTTTGGCGCCACCAAACGAATGACAGGCACAACAACCAAAGCAAGGATGAAGACAAAGCCGATGCCGCCAGTTAAATCGCCAATCAGCATCGAAGGAATGTAAGTCACCTCATCAATACGAATTGATAATCCCAACCAAGCTCGCAGCGTGGTGTCGACAAAGAACTTGGCAAAAGTATTGAAGAAAGCTACCAGAATCATTAAGAAAATCACGTGCTGGAAAATTAATTTTTCGCCCTCAAAGAAATGAGAAAGTCTAAAGATCCGCATTGTGTAAATAGCCGCTAGTGGGCCAAGAGTGGTAACCAAGGCGTGCGCGTGATTCGTCCAAGCATGAAGACGCAAGACACCCAAATCAGTATAACTAAAGGGATTTAGTTGCCAACCATAAACATAGAGGGCGGCAAAATGAAAGCCAATAAAGACAGCTGGCAATACTCGCCAGCCAAAAAGAAGATAAGACATGGAAACAGCACCTAGCACCAGCCAAATACCAGAAATGGCAAAAACAGTCGGTGTAACTGCGCCAACTTCAAGGATACTCAAAGAAACCTGGGTTCCCCAAGGTTGAATGAGGTCACCCAAAAAAAGCGCAACAAAAATCATTGCAATGGTGATTGCACTTTGAATTAGAAGATCACTAGATCCGCTTGCGTTGACTGCACTTATATTTGCCACTAAACCCCTCCCTTGGCTTTACAACCAACAAAAAGGATTGCTAGTAAAAATGAGGCAATTGAGTATTTTTCAGAGGGGGTATAAACGCTGTCGCTGACCACACCCGATGCTATATTTTGCGCCAATCTCCTAACGGCGCAACTTTCTTTGTATTTATTCATTTAAGTTTTTTCCTGTATTAATTTATTACACGCTGCTAGCAGATTCAGTCGTGTCCTTCGCTTTTTTTAAAGTGGTCGGTTGGTTCACCCACTTGAAAACCCAAAAGTTTTACAAGGTTCGGGACAGTATTTGTGTTTTTAGTTTTTTACTGCGTACGATAAATTCATCGCGCGTTTATCTTCCATTGATTGGTCAGATCTAATAATTTCCTGCCCCAAAAGAGCGCCAACGGCCCTCTTAATGGTTGATAACGAATACTTTTCAAAGTAAGGATCGTTTTTAATTGCGGTGATAGTAGAAGTAGTATTATGCGTAATGTAAGACAAAACTGCCTTTTCTACTTCTGACAAGTGACTCATCCCAAGCTCATGCTCGTACTCGTCAAGTGCTTTTCTCAATTGAAATAATTTTTGTAATGTTGACATAATTAACTCCGTATATAAATCTAAATTCAACCAAGCGTAATTATAGTTCAAAACCCAAGATATTGCAAATTGAGCCACTTTATTTAGAGTGCCAACACATTCTCCATTGTTGATTATTTTGATGTGTTATTTTTTCACCAATTATGAGCTCTAACAAAAAATAGCGTCAATTAATCAAATGTTAAACTGTCGTTTGAGTTTAGCGTACTCCGTGGTTTCGATGCGTGGCCCAAACTGGCTCACCACAAGAGCTGCAGCAGCATTTGCAAATTGAGCAGCTAAAACATAGTCTTGTCCAACACTAATGGCATACAAAAAAGCACCTGCAAACATATCCCCAGCCCCGTTGGTATTAATTGCTTTTGTTTTAACGCCATCAACAAAAATTGATTTGTTGCCGTCATAAACCAACGAACCTTTTGCACCACAAGTGATCGCAAAAGTTTTTGCGTAATCCTTGAGCGCCTTTGCGGCTTGTTCAATGGTATCACTATCTGTAAAACTAATGGCCTCGTCTTCATTGCAAAACAACAAATCCATACTATCACCAATGACACGTTTAAGCTGCTTTGAAAAAATTTGCACAACGAAAGGGTCGGATAAACTCAGTGACGTTTTAACACCATGCTGTTTAGCATAGGACATCGCCTCGACGGCAACTTGGGTTCGTTGTGAATCGGTTACCAAATAACCTTCAATATATAGCCACTTAGCATCTGCTAGAGATTGAGTGTCCACCTCTTTTGAGGTCAACTCAACATTGACACCCAAATAAGTGTTCATAGTTCTCTCTGCATCATCGGTGATCATGACTAGGCATTTACCAGTAATGCCGCTTGTGTATTCAACCTTGTGAAAGTCTACGCCAGCAGCATTTAGGTCTTTAACAAAAAAAACACCTTCATCGTCAGAGGCAACCTTACCAGCATAAAACGCTTTGGCACCAAAACCACTTGCAGCAACAATGGTATTGCAAGCTGAACCACCACAACTGCGTTTAATAAGCTCTGAATGTGAGCCTAAGTTGGCAATTAGTTGATGCTGCTTCTCCTCATCAACGAGGGTCATAATTCCTTTATCAACTTGGTTTTTCTCAAGAAAGTCATCATCAACCTTAAACTCGATATCCACCAGTGCAGCGCCAATTCCATATACATCATAGGTCTTCACACGCAGTCTCCTTTGCCAATAAAAGCAACTTTTTTCACCATAATTACCTATCTCAGAGTGTTAGGGACTGGAAAGTGCACGTCTTCCTCGACACCACTAACTTCAAGCACCTCATCAGCACCATAGTCCAATAAATAACTGACCACTTCTTGCACAAGAATCTCAGGTGCCGAAGCACCAGCTGTAACACCGATTGATTTACAGCCATCTAGCCAAGTGTTATCAATATCAGTTGCGCCATCAATCAAATAAGCGGCTTTATTGTTATTTTCTGCAATTTCGCGCAGACGGTTAGAGTTAGATGAGTTTTTAGAGCCCAGCACCAAAAGCACGTCAGCCATTTTAATAATTGCTTTGACAGCGTCTTGTCGATTTTGGGTAGCATAGCAAATATCGTCTTTTTTCGGCGCTTGTATTTGCGGAAACTTATCCCTCAAGGCATTGACAATTATCTTTGTATCATCAACAGAAAGTGTTGTTTGGGTGGTATAAGACAATTTACTTTCTGGTGAGAAATTTAACTGATCAATATCATCAATAGACTCAACCAAACTAATCGCAGAAGCGGTTGCTTGACCTAAAGTACCCTCAACTTCTGGGTGGCCTGCATGGCCAATAAGAATAACTTGATGCCCTTGCTTTTGTCGACGAGTAACTTCTTTGTGCACTTTGGTTACCAGTGGGCAAGTTGCATCATAGACCGTAGCAGAAATTGAATCGGCTTCCTTCCTGACTGTTTGTGAGACGCCATGAGCGCTAAAAATCACCACTTCACCATTTGGCACTTCATCGATTTCATCAACAAAAATTGCGCCTTTGTTTTTTAAGTCATCAACAACAAATTTATTATGGACAACCTCATGACGGACATAAATAGGCGCCCCATGGCGCTCAATTGCACGTTCTACAATCTCAATTGCACGTTCAACGCCGGCACAAAATCCTCTAGGATTGGCAAGTAATATTTTCATGGTTTTGTCAAGTTACTGAAGTTGTGCAGCTTGTGCTTGGCTGTTAAGTGAACGCTCAATGAAATCAGTTAGGTTGTGTCAGTGCTAATAAAATTTGATGGATTTTCTCGCGCAATTTTGAGCGATGAACAATCATATCAATTGCGCCTTTTTCAAGCAAAAATTCAGCACGCTGAAAGCCTTCTGGCAGCTCTTCACCCACAGTTTGTTCGACCACACGAGGGCCGGCAAAACCAACTAAGGCCTTTGGTTCAGCAATGTGAATGTCGCCCAACATAGCAAAACTGGCCGAAACCCCGCCCATCGTAGGGTCGGTTAAAACTGAAATAAATGGAATTTTCTTGTCGGCTAATAATTTAACGGCTAAGGCGGTTTTAGACATTTGCATTAAAGAGAATAAACCCTCTTGCATGCGTGCACCACCACTAGCGGAAAAGCAAATCAGTGGGTAATTATGCGCAATCGCATCATCCGCCGCTCTGGCAAATTTCTCACCTACAACAGAACCCATTGAACCACCCATAAATTTGAACTCAAAGGCTGCAACAATCACTGACATGCCCTTTAGTAGACCTTGCTTAACCACTAAGGCGTCCTTTTCTCCTGTCTTTTTTTGAGCATCAATGTAGCGATCTTTATATTTTTTTTGATCTTTAAATTGCAAAGGATCGACAGATTCGATATTAGCGCCAATTTCTACTTGATGCGCCTCATCGAGGAAACTTGCAATACGCTCTCTGGCCGACATACGTAAATGATGGTCACATTGTGGACAAACATGAGCAAGGCGCTTGAGTTCTTCTTTGTAAAGCACGCCATTACACTCGGGGCACTTACTCCACAAGCCTTCGGGAATGTTCTTTTTTGCGCTTTTGCCAATAGAGGGCAGTATTTTCTCTAACCAACTCATATTCAATCCTTTTTAATGGCACTTGAAATTTGACGTGCCAAATTACCTACTTTGGTCACCATTTTATCCCTATCATCCGATAATTGTTCAATAATAGAAACAATTGTACTGCCAACAATAACAGCGTCTGCAGACTCGCTTACTTTTCTGGCTGTCTCGGCGTCTTTAATGCCAAAGCCAACACCCACTGGTAAGTCCATAACTTTTCGGATTCGAGTCAAGTGATGATTAACAGAGTTAACATCTAAGTTGCCTGCACCGGTCACACCCTTTAGTGAGACAAAATAAACAAACCCAGAAGCCACTTTTTCAATCATTTTCAGTCGCTCATCGGTTGTTGTCGGCGCCACCAAAAATATTAAATCAATGCCAACGGCATCAAGTTCAGATTTAAAATCTTGCGCCTCTTCTGGTGGCATATCCACCACCAAAACACCATCAACGCCCGCCTCTTGTGCCCTCTCAGCAAAGGCTTTATAGCCAAAAACTTCAATTGGGTTGGTGTAACCCATGAGTACCACACCAGTTGTATTATTGTGCTCCCTAAGACGCTCCACTAGACCAAAAACATAATGCAAATTAACGCCGTCTGCCACTGCACGCTCATGTGATTTGGCAATCACAGGGCCGTCGGCCATTGGGTCTGAAAATGGCATACCGAGTTCGATGATGTCAGCACCATTTTGCACGAGGGCAAACATCGCAGCCTCTGAACTATCCATGCCGCCATCACCCGCAGTAATAAATGGGATAAAGGCCTTTTGGCCGGATTGCTTAAGATCGCTAAAAATTTTACTAAGTATCGACATCGGTTTTAATCAGCTGAATAAGGGCTAAATTTTATCACATTAGCACCTAAAGACAATTTATTGTCGACGCTAGAGCGGTTTTATTTTGAGCGTAACTACCTTTTAGAGTAGGCATGTACGGTATCGACTAGCACCTTCATGTTATCTGGGTTTACACCCGGGGTAATGCCGTGACCTAAATTGAATACATGGCCAGTTTTACCTTTGAATTGATCCAACACTTTTTTGACTTCCGTTTCTACCACTTCAGGGGTCGCGTAGAGCACCGAAGGATCTAAATTACCCTGCAGAGCCACTTGATTACCAACGCGTTTTTCGGCATCACCAAGCTCAACCGTCCAATCAAGGCCTAGCGCATCACAGCCGGTCGCTGCCATTTGCTCAAGCCAAGCCGCACCACCCTTAGTGAAAAGCGTTACTGGAATTGTTCTGCTCTCGTACTGACGATGAATGCCTGCAACAATCTTTTGCATGTATCTAAGCGAGAAGTCTTCGTAACACGCTTTGTTTAACGAGCCGCCCCAAGTATCAAAAATCATCACCGAATCCACACCGGCTTCAATCTGGCCATTAAGATAATCAATGACTGTGTCCGCAAGCACGTCCAGTAATTGATGCATGTGCTTCGGGTTTTCAAACATCAAGCCTTTGACTTTAGAGAAAGTCTTGCTTGAGCCACCTTCCACCATGTAAGTCGCTAACGTCCATGGGCTGCCCGTGAAACCGATCAGTGGCACACGGTCTTTTAGGTTTTTCTTGATTACTGAAACCGCATCATTGACATAGGCAAGCTCAGTACCCACGTCGGGCTTAGAAAGTTGCTCAATCGAGGCGAGTGTTGTCAGTGGCTTGGTGAATTTTGGTCCCTCGCCTTCAGCGAAATACAAGCCAAGTCCCATAGCGTCAGGGATGGTCAAAATATCTGAGAACAAAATCGCCGCATCCAAGTCAAAGCGCTCAAGCGGTTGCAGTGTCACTTCGCACGCCAGTTCACTGGATTTGCAAAGGCTTAAAAAATCACCAGCTTTTGCACGTGTTGCGCGGTATTCTGGCAAATAACGACCCGCCTGACGCATCACCCAAATCGGCGTACGGCTCACTTCTTTTTTTAACAGGGCGTTGATGTAGTCAAATGCCATAATAATTTCTCAGTAGAAAATGATAATAGTGTTATTTTACGTTGAGACCTTTGCAATAATCATTTTAGATTTAATGGTTGCAAAGGCTTGCTTTCTGCGGGCACAAAAAAAGCCACAATTGTGGCTTTTTTTTTAAAGCATAAAGCTTTAAGTTAACGCTTGAACGCGCCGTAACGAGAGTTAAATTTCTCAACACGACCCGCAGTATCCATAATTTTTTGCTTACCTGTGTAAAATGG
>Ga0208879_1001430_pt1 | contig 22466 bp, 20 predicted proteins | sample Knorr_S15_td_Bot_FD_185605 | JGI IMG/M metagenome (GOLD analysis project Ga0208879, IMG submission 185605) | Marine microbial communities from Southern Atlantic Ocean transect - Knorr_S15_td_Bottom_ad_5009_LV_A (SPAdes) (version 2) | ecosystem: Environmental > Aquatic > Marine > Oceanic | place...
ACGCACTAATCTATGATTTGGAAAAAGATTGTGTTATGGACTTTGGAAATAATGACGGACTGCATTTAGAACTTAATAAAACCTGCTATCCATTTCATCCTGACATTACATCACAAGTGAGAAAAAACAGAGAGCTTCTTATCAATCTCTTTGATAAAGAAGGTTTTGTAGTTGATCCTAAGGAATACTGGCATTTTGATTATGGAAATGTTATTTGGGCAATAGAAAAAGGAGAAAAACATGCTAAATATGACATCATTAAAGCATAAATAATCCTCGGATCATAGAGGTAATTGGTGTTATTAATTACAAGTGAGAATTAATAAACAGCACATAACGTATTAATATTACTCCAAAACACCACCTTTTATCACCTTTAAAATTCTCTCGTAATGGGTGGAGGACAAGGATTTACTTGGTCTATTGATTTTGATTATCTGATAGGTAATTTTGATGAAATGCAAATTGACGGTGAGACATTTGAAGATGATTCAGATTATAATAGTTTTAGAGTAGGTGTAGGTATTAGATATAACTTTTAGTTAGTTTCTAAATCATAGCTGACATATTCTCCACCGTCAATTCAGATTTCTAAATTACATTCAATTGTTTTCCAACTTTTATAAAAGCATTAATCGCTTTGTCTAAATGTTCCTTTGTATGTGCAGCAGATAGTTGAACTCTAATTCTCGCTTTCTCTTTTGGCACAACTGGAAAGAAAAATCCAATAACATATATACCTTCTTCAAGAAGCAAATTTGCCATATCTTGAGATAACTTAGCGTCATATAGCATCACTGGGACTATTGCAGCATCTGCACCAACAAGGTCAAATCCTGCTTTTTCCATTTCGTTTCTAAAGTAATTAGTATTCTCTTCCAATGTATCTCTCAATGAAGTGTCTTTTGAAATCATTTCAAAAACCTTTAGAGAAGCACCAACAATTGTTGGTGCTAAAGAATTTGAAAACAAATAAGGTCTTGATCGCTGACGTAAAATTTCAATAATTTCTTTTTTACCAGTAGTATATCCACCCATAGCACCACCAAGGGCTTTACCAAGTGTTCCTGTAATAATATCAACTCTTCCTAAAACACCTTTCAACTCCATGGTACCTCTACCAGTTTTTCCAATAAAGCCAGATGCATGGCACTCATCTACCATAACCAACGCATCATATTTATCAGCTAAATCACAAATTTTATCTAACTGAGCTACGATTCCATCCATTGAGAAAACACCATCAGTTACAATAATTTTAAAACGATGATTTTGTTTATTTGCCTCAATTAATTGGGCTTCTAAATCATCCATGTCATTATTTGAATAGCGGTATCTTATTGCCTTACATAAACGTACACCATCAATAATAGAAGCGTGATTTAAAGAGTCTGAGATTATCGCATCTTCTTTGCTTAATAAAGGCTCAAAAACTCCACCATTTGCATCAAAAGCAGCAGCATATAAAATGGTGTCTTCACAATGAAAAAATTCAGCAATTTTATACTCCAATTGTTTATGAATATCTTGTGTACCGCAAATAAAACGAACAGAAGACATTCCAAAACCATGAGAATCCAGCGTGTCTTTTGCTGCTTGAACAACTTCTTTATTATTAGATAAACCTAAATAATTATTTGCGCAAAAATTAATTACCTCTTCACCAGTAGAAACCTTAATAACAGCATCTTGAGAGGTAGTTATAATACGTTCTGTCTTATACAACCCTGCTTCTTTAATCTCTTTTAATTCCTTTTGTAAATTCGTCTTAATAGCTCCGTACATATCGTTTTATTTTAATGCGGTGGTATTATATTTTTCTTCTAACTTTTCTAACATTACTAATGTCATTGATTTTAAATCATATTTTGGTTTCCAATTCCAATCTTTTCTTGCTTCATTATCATTAATACTCTTTGGCCATTTATCTGCAATTTCTTGTCTAAAATCTGCATTATATTCAACTTTAAAATTAGGATATAATTTTTTAATTTCTGCTGTAATTTCACTTGGATTAAAACTCATACTCCCTAAATTATAAGATGTTCGTGTTTTAATGTCCTCTTTTGGTGCTTGCATCAATTCAATAGTTGATCTTATAGCATCATCCATAAATATCATTGGCAATGTAGTTTCTGAATTTAAAAAACATGAGTATTTCTCTTGTTTAACTGCGCTATGATAAATGTCAACTGCATAATCAGTAGCACCCCCTCCAGGCATAGATTGATAACCTATAACTCCAGGATATCTAATTGAACGAATGTCCAATCCATATTTAGTAAAATAGTATTGTGACCAATTCTCTCCTGCTGCCTTACTCATCCCGTACACAGTTGCAGGATTTAAAAATGCAGATTGAGGAGTGTTCACAAGTGGTGCTTTATCTCCAAAAACGGCTATAGAACTTGGGAAAAATACTTTCTTTACATTACTTATTCTTGCTACTTCAAAAACATTGAGCATCATTCTCATATTTAAATTCCAAGTCCATAAAGGGTTTTTCTCCCCTTTGGCGGATAAGATTGCTGCAAGATGATAAATCTGATTTACAGCATACTTATTGACTATATTTTCTATAGCCTTTATGTCTGTAGCATCAATTATTTCAAAAACTCCATCAAAAGTAGAATTTAAATAAACATCAGATGCTATAACATTGTTTTGACCATGAATTTTTTGAAGTTCTTTGGATAATACAGAGCCTAATTGACCATTAGCTCCGATAATCAAAATAGTATTAGTAATCATATTAAAAGTATTTCGGATCTATAAAATTAGTGATAATTAAATAATTTTTGATCTTTAGTATGTCCAATTTTTGGATATGTTTTTTTTACTAATCCATCTTTAAAATAAACTATTCATTATCAAATTCAATTAATTGAGTTTTTTTATTAACTTCCTGTAATTAATTTTATAATGATATATAATTGCTCCATAATATTCTACATTTTTATTTTTTTTCTATTTCCCAAACAAGAAATTGAATGTTTAAATTGTTCAGATCAAAATACTTTTTCAGTTTTAGTTATTACTGAAACTAAAGGCTATATTCATCGGCCAGCAATAAAAGCAGGGATAGAATTAATCAAAATCATTGGAATTGATAATAATTTTAATGTATTTCATTCAGCGAATTCAAATGTGATAACAGTAGGGAATTTAAAAAATATTAATACTATTATATTTTTAAATACTACATCAGATATATTAAATGTCACTGAACAGAAAATAATGGAAGAATTTATAAGTAAGGGTAGAGGCTTTGTAGGTGTTCATTCTGCTGCAGATACTGAATATAAGTGGAGTTGGTATGGTGAATTAGTTGGTGCTTATTTCGAAAGTCACCCACAGGAACATCATTTGCAACTATAAATACAATTAATACTCCTCACATAGCTACAAAACACTTAGAAAGCACTTGGGAGATCAGAGATGAATGGTATAATTATTATAATATTAATCCTAACATAACTGTTTTGTTGAATCTTGATGAGACAACTTATTTTGGTGGAAAACATGGAAAAGACCACCCAATTACATGGTTTCATGAATATAAGGGCGGAAAATCATTCTACACAGGATTAGGCCATCTTGCAAAAACATATTCTGATGAAAGATTTATAAAATTGTTGACAGGTGGCATTCTCTACGTCTCTTTACCTAAATATGAGGAGTAAATAACCTTTAAGCTAGTGTATAGCGGTATAGCTATTATAAGACCGATAATCCCAAACAGAACGCCTGAGGTAATAATAACAATAAAAACTTCTAAAGGGTGTGATTTTACACTTTTTGAGAAAATATATGGCTGCATTATGAAATTATCAATTAATTGAACTACAGAAAAACCTATAAAAATGTATATTACTTTTGAAAGCATCTCTTTAACTAAAACAGGATCTATATAATTTGTCATTGTTAAAAGCCCCATTAATACTAAACCAATTAAAGGTCCAATATATGGTATGATGTTGAGTAATGCACATAAGAAAGCTATTACAAGTGCATTGTTTATTCCAATTATTGAGAGCATTATTGAATATAGTATAAATAGTATAGTAATTTGTACAGAGATGCCAATGAAATATCTTGAGAGTAATATTTTAATTTTTGAGATAGAGGATAAGAAATTTTTCTTAACTTTTTTAGGAAGAATACTATTAATTCTAGTTAATATTTCATCACCATCCTTCATGAAAAAGAAGGTTATAAATAGTATAGATAATAGACCTACACCTATGCTGCCGACTTCAGAAATAATATAATTTAATAGTTTCGGAATAAAGGAAAAATCAATATCAGATAATAGGGTAAATTCAGATAAGAAATCATACACAGTAAGACTGTTTGATTCAAAATAGTTGTTTATGCTAAAAATTAAACTTTCAATGTTAGATTTTAATTCACTATTATTTAAAAGTGATAGATTTTTGCTCTGTTCAATGATTAATGGTATAAATGATCCTATTAATATCATAATTACAATAATTAAAAGGAATAATGACGCTATTGATGAAGACAGATTATTAAATTTAAGTTTTGATTTAAGAAATGATGAAAATGGGCTAAATATTAATGTCAATACCATAGAGACAAGGATATAGATTATTACGATTTTCACCTTAATCAAAAAAATCAAAAACAATGTAATACATGCCAATGATAAAATAGATTTTAATATAGATTGAGTTAATTGATCTAATTTCATATTATAAATTTAATATTATTATTTATTTTCTTCCTTAGAACTTTAGTTAAATAATGATGCTCTGAATCTGACATAATATGATCATCATCATTAATATTTATTTCTGAATTATAAAATAGTTGCATTGTATTAGATTTCATATCTAGCAGTTGCCGAACAGGATAAATCTGATATTATTGAATCTCTATATTTCAAATATCCCGCAACACCTATCATTGCAGCATTATCTGTAGAATAATGAATCTTTGGGAAATATACTTTCCATTTATTATCTCCTCCTATAGAGTTTATTTTTTCTCTTAACACTGAATTCGCAGAAACCCCTCCACATATCACTATATGTTTTATTTGAGTAATTTCAACTGCTCTAATAATTTTTTCAATTAATATATCAATTATTGTGTTTTGAATTGAAGCACATATGTCATTAATTCTATTCTTTATAAAATCTTTATTAGCTAAAGATTCCTTTTTAATAAAATTCATAAAACCAGTTTTTAATCCAGAAAAGCTAAAATTAAGTCCTTCTACTTTCGGTTTTGTAAATTTAAAAGCATGTGGATCACCTTTTTTTGATAATTTATCTATTATTGGGCCAGAAGGATAGTCAAGACCTATAACCTTTCCAGACTTATCAAAAGCCTCTCCTACAGCATCATCTAATGTTCTACCAATTTCTTCCATTTGAAAATAATCTTTTACAATTACAAGCTGAGTATGGCCACCTGAAACAGTTAATGCAAGAAATGGAAAATTAGGTGGTTTTTGATCAGTATCTATAAAAATGGATAGAATATGTGCTTGCATATGGTTTATTTCTATTAAAGGCACATCTAATCCAATAGAAAGCGATTTTGCAAAAGAAGTTCCAACCAGCAACGATCCTAATAGGCCAGGACCTCTAGTAAAAGCAACTGAATTTATTTGTTTTTTATCTATTCCTGATCTAATAATAGCCTCATTTACAACTGGAGTAATTAATTTTTGATGTTCTCTAGAAGCTAATTCTGGGACAACCCCTCCATATAATTTATGTATATCTTGACTTGAGATAACACTACTTAAAACCTTGTTATTCAATAGTATAGCTGCTGCAGTATCGTCGCAGGAGGTTTCAATGCCAAGTGTGTATATATTGTGCTCTTTCAATTAAAAAAATAATATAATTAGATACAATTTGATATTACAAAATAAATTAAAAACTTATATAAAAACTAAATATAAGTTTATTAGTTTTATCATATATTTATATCTGTGAAAAATAAAATTAAAAAAGTAGCTTTTCTAACTTCTGGAGGAGATTCTCCAGGAATGAATGCAGTAACAAGAGCTATTGTTAGGTCATGTGTTTATAATGATATTACACCTGTAGCTATTCATAAGGGATATGACGGACTAATTAAAGGCAACTTTGAAGAAATGAATGCTAGAAGTGTAAAAGGAATAATCAATAAAGGAGGAACTATTATTAAAACTGCAAGATCTTCTGAATTTAAAACTAAAGTAGGTAGAAAAAAGGCTTATAATAATCTTTTAGATAATTCAATAGATGCTCTAGTTGTAATTGGAGGTGATGGAACCCTTACTGGAGCAGATATCTTTAATAAAGAACACAAAATCCCTGTAATTGGAATTCCAGCTACCATAGATAATGATATTTTTGGAACTTCACACACTGTAGGTTTTGATTCTGCTTTAAACACCGTAGTTCAAGCAATCGATAAAATTCGTGATACGGCAAGCTCTCATAACAGATTATTTTTTATAGAAGTTATGGGTAAAGATGCTGGACATATAGCTTTGAATAGTGGTGTAGCAGCAGGAGCTGAGGAAATTTTAATCCCTGAAGAAAACCTAGGACTTAGAAGATTAATAAAATCATTGAAAAGAAGCAAAAATACAGGTAAATCATCAAGTATAGTTGTAGTTGCTGAAGGAGATAAAATTGGCAAGAATGTCTTTGAGCTAAAAGATTATGTTGAAAAACATTTACCAGATTATGAGGCTAGAGTGTCTGTTTTAGGTCATATTCAAAGAGGTGGCAGTCCTACATGTTTTGATAGAGTTCTGGCAAGTAGAATGGGAGTTAAAGCTATAGATTGTTTATTAAGAAATAAGACACAAGTTATGATTGGTATTAGAAACAATAAAATGTCTCTAACACCATTAATTGATGCAGTAAAAGGAAAAAGTAAAATAAATTCAGAATTATTAAGAGTATCTGATATAATGTCAATATAAAAACATTAAAAATGAGTAAAATTAAGATTGGAATCAATGGTTTTGGTAGAATTGGAAGAATTACATTTCGTGCCATTCTAAAGAGAAGTGATATAGAAGTTGTAGCTATTAATGATTTACTTGAAATAAAACATTTAGCTTACTTATTAAAGTATGATTCTGTACATGGTAAATTAGAAGATACGATTGAAGCTACTGAATCGGCCTTAATTGTAAATGGTAATTCTATTAGAATAACATCAGAAAGAGACCCCTCTAATATAAATTGGGGAGAACTTGATGTTGATGTCGTAGCAGAATGTACAGGAATTTTTACTACTATAGAAAAGGTTCAAGCTCATATTGATGCTGGAGCAAAAAAAGTGGCTGTTTCAGCCCCATCTAAAGATATTCCAATGTTTGTAATGGGTGTAAATAGTAATGATATTACAAAAGAGCATAAAATTGTTTCGAATGCTTCCTGTACAACCAATTGTTTAGCGCCTATTGCAAAAGTTTTGCATGATAATTTTGGAATTAAAGAAGGTCTTATGACTACTATTCATGCTGCTACTGCTACTCAGATGATTGTTGATGGTCCTGCAAAGAATTATAGACTTGGAAGATCTGCATTAAACAATATTATTCCTTCCTCAACTGGAGCTGCGATAGCAGTCGGAAAGGTTATTCCTTCTCTGAATGGAAAATTAACAGGAATGGCTTTTAGAATACCCACAGCAGATGTCTCTGTTGTCGATTTAACAGTTTTGTTAGAGAAACAAACATCATATGAAGAAATTAAAAATGTATTCAAAAAAGCAGCTAAAGACTCATTAAATGGTGTTCTTAGCTATACAGAAGAAGCTGTAGTTTCACAAGATTTTGTTGGCTCTCCTTATACAAGCAATTTTGATGCAAATGCTGGGATTGAATTAAGTCCTACATTTTATAAAATAATTTCATGGTATGATAATGAATATGGGTATTCTACAAAACTTGTAGAACTAATGGCAGAAATACATAATAAAAGCTAATAAAACAATCAACAATGATTTTAATTATAGAGAGTGGTTCCACTAAAACTGATTGGATAGGTGTAGATAAAAAGGGAGATGTAGTTTTTGAGACACAAACCTTAGGTTTAAATCCTCAAGTTTTAGACAGCAATATAATTAAGGAACGAATAGTGAACAACTATGATGTCTACAGATTCAGGAAACAGGTAGATAAGCTTTATTTTTATGGAGCTGGATGTGGTACTGAACCCCCTAGAGTATTGATTAATAAAGTATTTGAAGAAACTTTCATCAATGCTACCGAAATATCAGTAAAAGAAGATACATATGCAGCAATATACGCAACTACAAATATTGGTGAAAAATCAATAGTTTGTATAATTGGAACAGGATCAAACTGCACATATTTTGATGGAAGTAAAGTTCATCAAAAAGTTACTTCTCTTGGTTATATACTAATGGATGATGCTAGTGGTAATTATTTCGGCAGACAACTACTAAGAGATTTTTATTTTAACAGAATTCCTGAAAAAATATCTAAAAAATTTGAATCAGAGTTTGATTTAAAAGCAGACACAATAAAAGATAAACTATATAAACAGCCTAACCCCAACACTTATCTTGCAACCTTTGCTAAGTTTTTAATTAACAATAATGATTCAGAATATGCTCAGTCATTAATTAGAAAAGGGTTTGAATTATTTATTGAAAGACAGATACTTCAATTTTCTGATGCCAAAGAAGTATTAATCCATTTTACTGGTTCTATTTCTTTTTATCTTCGAGAAGAACTAGAATCTTGCTTAACAAAATATAATTTAAAAGCAGGAAACATTATTAGAAGACCAATTGAGGGATTATTAAATTATCACAAAGAAAACTTATAGATTAGAGAACTATGTATAGGCAATCATAGAAATTTCAACATTTACATCTTTAGGTAATCTACTTACTTCAACAGTTTCTCTAGCAGGAGCTTGGTCATTACTAAAATAGGATCCATAAACCTCATTAACCTGTTTAAAATCATTCATATCATTTAAGAATATTGTGGTTTTTACAACATCCTTAAATGATAAATTAGCTTCTTCAAGAATTGATTTTAGATTCTCCATAACTTGTTTAGTCTCTGTTTGTATATCATCTAGAACTAACTCATCTGTATTTGGATCAAATGCTACTTGTCCAGATATAAACATTAAATCTCCTGAAATTACTGCTTGATTGTACGGGCCAATAGGTTTTGGTGCATTAGATGTGTTTATTACTCTCTTCATATCGGTTTTATTTTTATTATTAAAAATTTGTGTGCTTTGTGGATTATAATATTTTGTCTCTTTGTCTTCTTTTATCATATTTAATATCATTAAGCATTCCTGATTTTATTCCTATAAAGAAATTCCAAGACGCATTACTGCTAAAAGGAATCCAGCTAAAATTCATTCGCCAACTTAATAAATCTCTTTCAAATCTTAACTGAGTATAGGTCACTCCCTTATTTTTAAAATCATATCCTGTAGAAATTCCAGTACTCCATTTTGGAGATAATTCAATATCACCTGAGAACATTAATGAGTGTGAAGATATTTTACTCTGACCAATTGAATTACTGTAATTTACTGCATATGCTATTCGTAGACTCCAAGGTATCTTGTAATTGTATAAATCGTTAGGTTTTTTTTCTTTTTCTTCTTCTTTTTCTTGATTGAATCTATTATCAGAGAAATCCATAGCTCTTCCAAATAAATCATCATCTCTACCACCATTTCTAACTGACTCATTAATTGAGGCTTCATTCTTATCAGATTTTTCTGTATCACTACTACTGAATGAGTAATTCAATGTTAGATTTGCACTTGTAAGTCTAAATAACCCTCCGCCATTGTTTATATTGAATTTATCTATTTTAACTCCATTATCATCAAGTGCATAAGGATCAAGAGTGGCGCCAAAATTTATATTCATTTTATTCTTAAATAACTGAGTTCCTCCTGTCATTCTTACAGGACTTAAGTTTAAAGAATCTGCCGCAATATTATATGAAGTTGAAAAATTTAAATTATTAAGAATAACAATCTTTTTTGATTCTAGATCATCAGTTTCTTTATCAATTACTTTTGCTTCAACATTATTTGCTAAAGATAGACCTATAGAACTAGAATAAGCTTTATTAGGTTGTCCAAAAATTGATCCCTCAAATCTGCTATATTCAACATCTGATGTTGTAAGTCCATCAGCACTAACTACCTCATAGGTGTCATAATATTGATTAAAAGCAGGAGCAAGGCTATAGCTAATTGATGGACGAAGAACATGTCTTATTGCTTGTAAGTTTTTCTCATTTCCAAAATCATACATTCCATAAACTGTTGTACCTAAACTAGCTGAGAAGTTATACGTACTAAATCCATCATATCCTTTATTATCAATTGTTACTACTTCCTGGTTATCAATATCAAAACTTCTTTCAATAGTATTAAATACCATTGTTGCATTATAATTAGCGCTTGTAGAAAAACTTAAGTATTTAAAGAGTTTAAAATTAGTACTTATAGGAATGTTGTGCTGAAAACCTGATTTTGCTGAATCAAACATTTCTTTGGTAAAAAAAAGTGAATCAGTTGTTTGAATTCTATTTTCACCTCTTAGGCTATATTGAAAATTAATATTTTGTAAAAATCCTTTTTTGGTACCACTTTTAGGAGCAAAGGGAAAAACTCTAGAAACACTACTTTGAAGTGAAGGTAATGTCATATTTATTACTTGAGTATTTGTATTTTGAGAATGAGTAGCAGAAAGGCTAAAATTAACTTGTGGCTCACCAGTAAATGTTTTAGAATAAGAAATAGATGAAGACAATGAATTGTTAAGATAGTTTGCTGCATTAATCTGATTAACTGATTGTCGATAGTACTTACTACTCCCAAGGTTTACTGAAGCTGAAAATCTAGAATTTGGATTTGATTTTGAGTCTTTTGTATGTGACCATCTTAAATTATATACAGATGATTTAGAATAATCTGGGAAGCCTCTTTCACTTTGTATTAAACTTTCATATCTAAAACTAAGATTACCTCTGAACTTATACCTAAATATATAAGTGTTCTCAACTCTAAACCCGTAACTTCCATTTGTATAATAGTCTCCCAATAATGTTAAATCAATGTTGTCATTTATAGGAAGATAATAACCTCCATTTTGAATAAAATATCCTCTACTGTTTTGTTCACCAAAGGATGGAAAGATAATCCCTGAAGTCCGTTTGTTAGATAATGGAAAGTAAGCGAAGGGGAGTCCTATTGGAGTAGGTACATCTGCGATATACATATTCGTTGGTCCCGTAATAATCTTTTTGCCTGGAACTACTTTTGCTTTTCTTAAAAGGAAATAGTATTCAGGATTTTCTAAATCAGCTGATGTAGTAAATTTAGCTCTATTCATAAAGTAAACAGAGTCATTTTCTTTTTTTGTTATTTCAGATAAAATTTTTAATCCAGCCTGTTCTGTTCTAGAATTGAATATTATGGCTTTTTTTGTATCCATATTAAACTTTAAAGAATCTGGTTCTATTACATCTTGTCCTTGTTTAAAAACGGGTGATTGTGTATAATTTCCTAGACTATCAATTATTCTGCCAGCATATATTTCATTATTACTATAATCTATTACAATTATTCCAGAAGTAATCTCCATGCTCTCATGCACTATTTTTGCATTATTATATAGATGAATTAATTTGTTATTTGGATCAATTGAAACGGTATCTGATGCATTATATACTACCTTTCCTAATAAAAATGATTTTTTCTCTACTATTGAATCATTTGCAGGCTCTATAGAATCGTATTCAGTTTCTAAGTAATATTGACTGTATAAATCAATCTTAAATTCATTCTTTTCATCTGAAAATGCATAACTAAATGTGTTTGTAAACAATGAATAACTTAAAAATAAAAGTATGTTAAAAGGCAGTGTTTTCAATGTTTATAAGTGTATATTAGTAACTTGTATAGAAAACTTTTATAAAGTTACGTATTTTTCAAGAGAGTAATATATATAACTATGAGTAAAATCTCATCATATCTTAGTTATTTTAACCTTACTTTAACAACCAAATTTATTCTCTTACTCTTTATGATTAATAGTCTTTTGATTAATAAGACTATCTCTCAGGAAAAATTTAAAATTGTTATTGATGCTGGTCATGGAGGGAAAGATCCTGGCAGACCAAATAGAAATGGTATAATAGAGAAGAATATTGTATTAAATCTAGCCTTAAATCTTGGTCGTGAATTAAAAAAAGATGACAATCAAATTATATATACAAGAGATAAAGATGTTTTTTTAACATTAAGACAAAGAGCTAAAATAGCAAATGAAGCAGATGCTGATCTTTTTATCTCAATTCATTGTAATGCTTTTCATGATACTAGAGTTTATGGTACAGAGACCTATGTTTACGGCCTACATGTTAGTAAAGAAAATTTTGATGTAGCTCTTAAAGAAAATGAGGTTATCTTTCTAGAAGAGGATTTTGAAAAGAACTATCAAGGGTTTGACCCAAAAGCCCCTGAATCACTAATTGGACTAACCTTAATGCAAGAAGAATATTTAGACCAGAGTATTTTACTAGCAAGCTTTATTCAAGATAATTTTTCTGAAAAGTTAAAATTAAAGAATAGGGGAGTAAAACAATCTGGATTTTGGGTGCTTCATAATACATATATGCCTAGCGTTTTAATTGAAACCGGTTTTATAACAAATCCTAAGGAAGGAGCTTATTTAAACTCATCTAATGCTCAAAAGGATATAGCACACAATATTTTTAATGCAGTTAAAAAATATAAGACTACTTTAGGAATAACAGATAATCACGATGTTGTTTATAGACCAAAAAATGAGATCACATATAAAGTACAAATTGCTGCGAGCAGAAGAAAACTTAAATTAAAGAGTTATAACTTTAAAGGTTTAAAAGATTTGTCCATTAAAAAAGAGGGGAGGCTCTACAGATATTTTTACACAAGCTCATATGATTATGATGAGATTTTAAAAAAGAAAAAATACGCTATTTCAAAAGGGTACAAAAAATCATTTATAGTAGGCTTTAAAAATGGCAAAATAGTTAATGTTAATAACTGATGAAATTTTATAATTAGGTTATCTATTAATAATTTATTTCCTAATTTTAAGTAATAATACATAAAGTACTTGATTTGAAATTCACAAAAGAAGTTGGTATCGGTATTCTAATAATTCTAGGAACATTAATGTCAGTCTTCTCTTATAATTATCTTAAAGGGATTAATTTATTTGAGAAAACCAGGACCTTTCAAGTTATATATACAAAGGTAGATGGATTATCTCCATCAAATCCTGTAACTCTAAATGGGTATAAAATAGGAAAGGTCCAAAAAATAAACTTTAATTCTAATAACACCAGAGAGCTTATTGTTGATATAGTTATTGAAAATGATGTCAAATTTTCAAAAACAAGTAAGGCTGAATTGTATGAAACTGGTCTAATAGGAGGAAAGGCTATTGCTATTATACCCGATTATGATAATAATGCAATTGCTGAATCAGGGGATTACTTAATTGGTAGTGTAAAACCTGGTTTAACAGATTTAGTTAATCAAATAATGCCGCAAATACAATTACAATTAGAGGCAGTGATGAAGAAAACTGAAATTGTGCTATCAAACATAAATACTCTCTTTGATGAGGAAACTAAAAAATCTCTAAAATCAAGTATAGATCAATTTGCTAGTCTTACTAATAGTTTGTCAGAGACTTCTGGAAATATCAATGACTTTATTAAAGATAATTCATCAAATCTAACCACAACAATAGACAATCTAAATGCAACATCTTTGAAAATGAAAGATATGTCTAATTCTATGTCAGAAGTCGATTTAAATTTAATTCTTACTAATCTGGATAGCACTATATCTAATCTGAACAATATAACTAATAAGTTAAATCAAGGTGAAGGCACCATAGGTAAATTAATTCATGATGATGGACTATTTAAAAACTTAGATAATGCAACAAAAAATTTAGAAGAATTAATAGAAGATATTAAGCTGAATCCTAAACGCTATGTACATTTTTCTATTTTTGGTAAAAAGCCTGATAAATAACCTAATATATAGAAGCTGATGTCGTATCTTCCAAACATTACGTTTTTTCTTATTTTATTTCTTTCTCTAGGATATTTTATATCAAATATTATAAAACTTAGAAGAAACATCAATTTAGGTATTGATTTAGATATTGATCTATCGATCAATCGTAAAAAAAGATGGGCTAATATGGCAAAAATTGCCTTAGGTCAAAGTAAAATGGCAAGCAGACCTATAGTTGGAGCCCTACATGTAATAGTTTATGTTGGCTTTATCATTATAAACATTGAATTATTAGAAATAGTAATTGATGGTCTAGTTGGTACCCATAGAATTTTTTCAGGTATGGGTATTTTTTACGGTTTTTTAATTGCTTCATTTGAGTTATTGGCAGTATTAGTAATATTTGCCGTATCAGTTTTCTGGATAAGAAGGAATATAATTAAAGTTAAAAGATTTTTTGAAGATTCAATGAAGGGCTGGCCAAAACTTGATGCAGATCTAATTTTATATTTTGAGATAATATTAATGTCATTATTTCTATTAATGAATACTACTGATGTTGCTTTTCAAAACATGAATAATGGTAATATTGTAAGCGGCTATATTTATCCACTATTTGAAAACTATTCAGCAGAGACCCTTCATATGCTGGAGAGAACCTTTTGGTGGATGCATATAACAGGCATCTTGTTATTTTTAAACTACTTGTATTTTTCAAAGCACCTACATATACTTTTAGCATTTCCCAATACATTTTATGCAAGTCTAGAGAATAAAGGGAAGATGAATAATTTAAAGAGTGTTACTAACGAAGTAACCTTGATGCTGAATGATAATAGTGCTACCCTTGAAGAAAATCCTGAAGAGAATATTAATGATATTATGAAATTTGGAGCTTCGGATGTTTCTGATTTGAATTGGCTCCAATTATTAAATGCATATTCATGCACAGAATGTGGGAGATGTACAAGTGTTTGTCCTGCCAATATAACTGGTAAAAAACTCTCTCCTAGAAAAATAATGATGGATACAAGAGATAGACTAGAAGAAGTAAGCAGGAATATCGATAAAAATAAGGGATCCTTTATTGATGATGGGAAGAAATTAATTGATGATTACGTTTCTAGAGAAGAATTATGGGCATGTACTTCATGTAATGCTTGTGTAGAAGAATGCCCGATCAGTATAGATCCTCTTTCAATAATACTTGACATGAGAAGATATTTAGTAATGGAAGAGGCTTCTGCTCCAGCTGAATTAAATAATATGATGTCAAATATTGAAAATAATGGTGCTCCATGGCCATACAATCAAATGGATAGATTAAATTGGAAAGATGAATTACTTTAATATGAGAAAAGAAGAGATAGAGAAAATATTACATAAAAAGGTAAATGATGGCGAAAAAGTAAGCCCAGTCTTGCCAGAAGGAATAAAAAATTACTTAATAGATGTTGACGGAACAATTACTGAAGACATTCCTAACGAAGAACCTGATAGGATGGCAACTTGTTTACCATTCATAGATGCTTTGCTAACATGTAATAAATGGTTTGAAGAAGGCCATATGATATGTTTTTTTACCTCAAGATTAGAAGAACATAGAGAGATAACAGAAACATGGCTAGAGAAACATGGATTTAAATACCATACTCTTTTGATGGGTAAACCGAGAGGCGGTAATTATCATTGGATTGATAATCATCTAGTAAAAGCAACCCGATACAATGGAAAATTCACTGATTTAGTACAAAAAGAGATTAAAATTGAAGTTTTTGATGAATAAGATCTAATATGAGTAATACACTGAAAGTAAATACAATGGCAGAATATATAGCTGCAGGTAAATCTCCAGAAATTTTATTTTGGATTGGCTGTGCTGGTAGTTTTGATGATAGAGCTAAAAAGATTACAAAAGCTTTTGTTAAAATCTTAAACTCTATTAATGTTGATTTTGCAGTTTTAGGTCAAGAAGAATCTTGTTCAGGAGATCCAGCAAAAAGAGCAGGTAATGAGTTTTTATTTCAAATGCAAGCTATCTCTAATATAGAAATTCTTAATTCCTATGATATTAAAACAATCGTAACTACATGTCCGCATTGTTTTAACACACTTAAAAATGAATATCCTTCTTTAGGGGGAAATTACAAAGTATATCACCACACTCAGTTTCTTAAATCGTTGCTCAATGAAGGAAGATTAAAAATTGAAGGCGGTTCTTATAAGGGAAAGAAAATTACTTATCACGATCCTTGTTACTTAGGTCGAGCAAATAATGAATACGAAGCACCAAGAGATTTAATACATAAACTTGAAGCTGAGTTAATTGAAATGAAAAGATGCAAGAAAGATGGATTATGTTGTGGTGCAGGAGGAGCACAGATGTTTAAAGATGCTGAAAAAGGAAATAAAGAGATTAATATTGAGAGAACTGAAGATGTAAAAGAAACAAAAGCTGAAATAGTTGTCACAGGATGTCCTTTCTGTAACACTATGCTTACCGATGGTGCTAAAACAATTGAAGAAGAAAGGAAAATCTCTGTTATGGATATAAGTGAACTAATAGCCAAGGCCCAAGAATTATAAATTATTTTTTTAATGAATGTAAAGTTTGAGGAATTAGCGGAAGATTCGAGAATCTGGATATATCAGTCCAACAGGGAATTTAGTACAGAAGAAATATCTGAAATATCAATAGGATTAAAGACGTTTTTAGAATCATGGACATCACATAAAAAATCTTTTAAATCTGCATTTCAAATTAAGTATAACAGGTTTATTATCATTGCTGTTGATAAAGATTTTGAGGTATCTGGTTGTTCAATTGATGCATCGGTAGGTTTTATACAGTTTATAGAAAAGAAATATCAAGTAGATTTACTTGATAGAAGAAATATCACATATAAAACTGCTAATACAATTAAATTCACCTCTCTCACTGACTTTAAGACTTTAATCAAAAGCAAATCTATAAATAAGAATACCATAGTTTTTAATAATTTAGTCTCTAACATTTTTGAATATAATAATCACTGGAAAACAAGTATTAAGAATAGCTGGCATAGTCGATTCTTATAAAATAATTGAGTATAGGTAAATGTCAAATAGGTTTTACATTTTTTTAATAGCATTCTTTTATTGCTCTTTCCTTTTTGCCCAAAAAAAGGATCCTCTAAAAGCTGAAAATCATCAAGATCAAAAACATTGGGTTGATAGTTTATACAACTCCATGACACTTAAAGAAAAAGTTGCACAACTATTTGTTCTGCAATTAATGACTAAAAATGACAATACTAATTTAATTTATAAGCAAATCTCTGAAAATAAAATAGGTGGAATAATCTTATCTAACGGATCACCTCTAAAGATGGCAGAAACAATAAATAAAATGCAATCCATAAGCAATATTCCATTATTAATTGGGATTGATGGTGAATGGGGGTTAAAAATGCGTATTGATTCAACCATAAAATTCCCTTGGAACATGAGCTTAGGTGCTATAAAACACAATTCTCTTCTTGAAAGAGTAGGAGAAAGCATTGGCAAACATTGCAAACGAATGGGTATTCATATAAATTTTGCGCCAGTTGTAGACATTAATACAAACCCTAATAATCCAATTATTGGAAATAGGTCTTATGGCGAAGACAAATTTAACGTAACAAATAAAGCTGTATCTTTTACTAAAGGAATGCAAGAAGAGGGGATATTAGCTTGTGCTAAGCATTTCCCAGGCCATGGAGATACATCTAAAGATTCACACGAGACTTTACCTACCATAGGATTTAAGAAAAAAAGAATAATGGATATTGAGCTTTATCCCTACAAAACATTAATTAAGCAAGGTTTAGGGGCAGTAATGATTGCTCATTTAAATGTGCCTAGCTTAGAGTCAAATACTGATTTTCCTTCATCATTGTCAAAAAAAATTGTAACTCGCTTATTAAAAGATAGATTAAAGTTTAAAGGGCTTATTATTACTGACGCACTTGGAATGAAAGGAGTGACAAGTTATGATAAGGAAAATATCGATTTAATGGCATTTAAGGCAGGCAATGATGTTCTTTTAATGTCAGGAGATATAAATACAGGTATTTCTTCAATAGTTAATGCTTATAAAAGCAATGAGATCTCTGAAAAAAGACTTCAACATTCAGTTAAGAAAATTTTAAAAGCAAAATATAAAGTTGGCTTAAATCGATATAAACCAATAGACACAAATAACCTAATCTCAGACTTAAACCCAATTAATGATAAAGTCTTGAAAGAGGAAGTTGTTTCTAATATAATTACACTGCTTAAAAATGATAAACAGTTTACTCCAATCTTAAGCTTAAATAATAATAAAATTATTCATATTCAAACCGGAAGTGATTCTGGAGAAACTTTTAATACTTATTTAAATAAGTATTCATCAGTTGATTATATAAAGATTAGTGATTTTAAAACCATAAATGATTTGATGGATAAACTAACAGAGTATAATACAGTAATTATAGGTCTTCATCAGCCAAGCAAGACACCTTGGGATCAATATAATTTTAAATCAAAAGAACTTCTATGGATAGATAAAATAAGTAAATCTAAAAATACAATTCTTGCAATTTTTGCCAAACCTTACAGTTTAAACAAAGTATTAAATATTAATACCTTTAAGAGTGTTATTTTATCTTATCAAAATGATGAGATTTTTCAAGAAAAAACTGCTCAAATGATTTTTGGATCAATATCATTTAATGGTGTAATTCCTGTTAGCATTGTAGATAAATTTAAAGTAGGTGATGGAATTAAAACCTCTATAATCAACAGATTATCATATGGCCTGCCTGAATCTGTAAATATAGATTCAAGAAAGATAAATAGAATTGATTCTATTGTTAATTTATCTATTGACTCTATGATGACTCCTGGCGTACAATTAATCATAGCAAAGAACTCAAAAGTTGTTTTTGATAAGAGTTATGGGAAGTTAAGGTATGATAAAGATAATATTGTAAATTCTACTACTAAATATGATTTAGCATCTCTAACTAAAATATTAGTTACATTACCATTGGTGATGAAACTTTATGATAATAATATAATATCTATTGACTCTAAATTAAAAGAAATATTACCCCACTATAATGGCACTAATAAGTCTGATGTAACTATAAAAGAGATGTTGTCTCATTTTTCATATTTTCAAGCATGGATTCCTTTTTATAAACAAACTATAGATACGATTAGCGGAAATCTAAAAAAACATTTATATAATACTAAAAGAGACAAAGAGTTTACTTTAAAAATAAATAATAATCTATACCTACTATCATCATACAAAGACACAATCTTAAATCAAATTAAAGAAAGTAAACTAATTGATGAAAGGTATAAATACAGTGACTTACCTTATTTAATTTTACAGGAATATATTGAAGATTATTATTCTAGTGATTTAGATAATTTATCCCGTAAGCACTTCTTTAATTCAATTGGTGCAAACTCCTTTATGTTTAATCCTGCAAACTCTATAAGTATTGAAAATATTGCACCTACTGAAATTGACGTATATTTTAGAAATCAAGAAGTAGTTGGATATGTACATGATATGACTGCTGCTATGCTTGGTGGCGTTGCGGGTCATGCTGGTCTTTTTGGAAATGCTAATGATGTTGCTAAAATAATGCAGATGTATATACAAAATGGAAATTATGGAGGTATTCAGTATCTTAAGCCAGAAACAATTAACACTTTCAATACTTGTAATTATTGTAGTGAAGGTAATCGTCGTGGCATTGGTTTTGACAAACCTCAACTTGAGGATGAAGGACCAACATGTGGATGTATTTCTATGAATAGCTTTGGTCATTCTGGGTGGACTGGAACATACGCATGGGCAGATCCGGATGAAGAAATTGTATATGTTTTTCTATCAAATCGATCTTATCCAAATGATCCTGAAAATAAATTATTAAATTACAATATTAGAACTGAAATTCAGAGATTGCTTTATGAATCAATTAATAAGTAGATTATGAAAATAGGTATTGTTTGTTATCCAACATTTGGGGGTAGCGGAGTTTTGGCTACTGAATTAGGTATAGAATTGTCTAAAAGAGGTTATGAGATTCATTTTATAACCTATAATCAACCTGTAAAATTAGAGTTGTTAAGTAATAAAGTTCATTATCATGAAGTAGTGGTCCCTGATTACCCACTTTTTCACTATCAACCATATGAATTAGCATTGTCTACAAAGGTTGTTGATATGGTTAAGAAACATGAAATTGAATTACTGCATGTACATTATGCAATTCCTCATGCCTATGCAGCGTATATGGCTAAAAATATGCTAAAATATGAAGGAATAAATATTCCTGTTGTTACAACATTGCATGGAACAGATATAACATTAGTTGGAAGTCATCCATCTTATAAGGCTGCAGTTGAATTTAGTATTAATAAATCTGATGCTGTTACAGCTGTTTCTGAGAGTTTAAAAAAAGATACTGAAGAATTATTTAATATTAATATTAATATAGAGGTTATACCTAATTTCATTAATCTAGATAAATACCCTTCAGAAAGGAAAGATAAAAATAGAAGCATAATAGCAAAAAATGATGAGAAGATAATTTGTCATATAAGTAATTTTAGGAAAGTTAAAAGGATAGATGATGTTATTAATACCTTCTATAATATAAATAAAAAAATACCTTCAAAACTAATGATGGTAGGAGAAGGGCCTGAAAAGAGGAGTGCTGAAAAATTATGTAAAAAACTAAACATTAAAGACAATGTATTTTTCTTTGGAAATACTAATGAGACTATTAATATCTTATCATTTAGTGACCTTTTTTTATTACCTTCAAGTACAGAAAGTTTTGGATTAGCAGCGCTTGAAGCCATGGCTTCATTTGTTCCTGTAATTTCAACAAATGCAGGGGGATTGCCAGAAGTTAATATTGATGGTGTTTCTGGTTATATGAGTAATGTAGGGGATATAGATGATATGGTTAATAATTCATTGAAAATTTTATCTAATTCTAAGGTTAACAATGAATTCAAAGAAAATGCACGAAAACAAGCTGAGAAATACAATATACATAAGATAGTTCCATTTTATGAGAGCATCTATATAGCAGCTATGAATAAAATAGACAAACAATGAAAAGAAAGGATTTTTTAAAATTAAGTTATGGTTCAGCCCTTTTTCTAGGTCTTAATCCAGATAGGTTAGAGGCCTCTAGTATTGAAGAATCATATGATTTAATTGATAAAAACTCTCATTATATGGGGGATTATTCTGCTCCTAAACTTGAAACGGTAAGAGTAGCATTTATTGGAGTTGGAGCAAGAGGTACTGGTCATGCAAGACAGATTGCAACAATAAAAGGAACAGAAGTAGTAGCAATTAGTGACTTGTATCAAGATCTAGCTCAAAGATCTATAGATAATTGTAAAGAGATTGGGAAAGGAGAAAGACATAATGAAATAGCCATTTATTATGGGGATGAAGATAAATGGGAATTGATGCTAAAAGAAGTAAAACCTGATGTGGTTTTTATTTCTACTAATTGGAATAACCATGCCCCAATGGTAATTGAAGCTATGAATAGTGGGGCTCATGCATTTGTTGAAGTTCCTATTGCCACAACTATTGAAGATATGTGGAAAATTATAAATACATCAGAAAGAACAAGAAAACATTGCATGATGATGGAGAATGTTAATTATGGAAGGGATGAGCTGATGTACTTAAATATGTGTAGAAAAGGAGTAATTGGTGATTTTTTACATGCAGAGGCTGCATACATTCATGAGTTAAGATTTCAGATGGAAGAACAAAAAAGAGGTACTGGTTCATGGAGAACACATCATTATGCAAAAGGAAGCGGTAATTTATATCCTACCCATGGACTGGGTCCAGTAGCTCAGTATATGAATTTAGCTAGGAAGGATGATAATTTTAATTCCTTAATATCTTACTCAACTCCAGCATTAGGAAGAAAATTATATGCAGAAAAAAATTATCCAGTTAATCATAAATGGAATAAACTCGATTATAAAAATGGAGATCTAAACACCTCAATAATAAAAACAAGCGTAGGAAGAACCATAATGGTTCAGTGGGATGAAACTAGTCCACGACCATATTCTAGACATAATTTAATACAGGGAACTAAGGGAACACTCGCTGGTTTTCCTACACGTGTTGCACTTGAAGGAGGAGTTGAAGGTATTAATAAGAATCATCATTCTTGGGTGAAAGGAAAGGATTTAGAGGTATTATATGAAAAATATGATCATCCTCTATATAAAAGATTGGGTAAATTGGCTAAAAAAATGGGTGGACATGGAGGTATGGATTTTATGATGAGATATCGAATAATAGAATGTTTGAGA
>Ga0208879_1001432_pt1 | contig 22447 bp, 29 predicted proteins | sample Knorr_S15_td_Bot_FD_185605 | JGI IMG/M metagenome (GOLD analysis project Ga0208879, IMG submission 185605) | Marine microbial communities from Southern Atlantic Ocean transect - Knorr_S15_td_Bottom_ad_5009_LV_A (SPAdes) (version 2) | ecosystem: Environmental > Aquatic > Marine > Oceanic | place...
ATCGTAATAATTCTTTTTTAATATTGGTATACAACTAGGTTACCTTAAGTGCATATTTTCCCTTTACAGTTATTTTCAAGGTCTTTGCAATTCTAGATTCTTCTGGATTTGCTACTATAACTATTCCTTGCCAGTCTGGAGTTAGGTCTGACGATTTACATGCTGGACAGATCTTACCTATAGTAACACATTTGCACTTCCTACATGCTAATTCTTTTACCATATTATTTCGCCTTGACTTCTACTTTTTCTTCTTTCTTGGCTTTTACTTTTTCTTCTTTCTTGGCTTTTACTTTTTCTTCTTTTTCATCGACACCACTGGCTTTTTTAAGATCTTCCTCTATCCACTCATCGGCACCTAAAAATGGTTGCCTACATGTAATACCAATTTTTCCCATTGTTGATGCCTTACCAAGTGATACAGCTGTAATTCTTGTTCTGATTGTAGAACCAATTTTTAGCGTTCGTCCACTTTGATTCGCAAGTATGACACCAGATGCAATATTACTTTTTAGATAATCATCCATCACCTGCGACAGATGTAGTAATGCATCAGTAGGACCAATTCTAACAAATGCTCCAAAGTCAGTAATATCTACAAGTTCGCCATAGATTATCTCTTGGAGTTTTGGATAAAATGTTAATGCATCAAATGTAACTCGATGAAATGTAGCTCCATCACCTGCAATTATTTTTCCCATCGGTTCAACATCTGCATCCAGGATCATTATGATGTAGCCTAAATCGGGTTTAACCATACTCTCGTATTTTGACTTGAGAATGTTGATTGCTGCTTTATTCAACGATGTACCAAAAAGACTAGGTGGTATCCTAACAATATCCTCCAGCGTAGAAACAGAAAACACTTTGTTGTGGTGGCGATTTTCACCTTATGAACCTTTTGGAGAATCATGCCTAATTTGTATACAAACTGTAATTTTCAAATTATGCCAAGCTAAATCTGCCTATCTTTAAATAAAGTAATGAAGAATTTTGCGCTATGGTTGGCGTTGACGATGTTATAAACAAACTTTCAACTGTAATTGATCCCGACCTAAACAAGGACATAGTATCAATGGGAATGATCAAAGACTTGGATCTTAATTCTGGTAATCTAAAGTTTACACTTGAGCTTACAACACCAGCATGCCCATTTAATGAAGAGATAGAAGCAGATGTTCGTAAGGCAATAGATGAACTTGATGGAATTAAGAATCTTGACATGAATGTAACTGCAAAGGTAATGGAAGGCAGATCACTTGATGCAGACGAATCTATGAAGACTGTTAAAAACATCATTGCTGTTGCAAGCGGAAAAGGCGGAGTTGGAAAATCTACTGTAGCACTAAACCTTGCATTGGCACTTTCACGAACTGGAGCTAAAGTTGGATTGTTAGATGCTGATATCTACGGTCCAAGCATCCCATTAATGCTTGGAATGAAGAATGCAGCAATGCAAGTGGAAGATAAGAAGTTACAACCACCAGAATCAAACGGAATTAAGGTTGTGTCTTTTGGTTTTTTTGCAGAGCAGGAACATCAAGCAGCAATTTACAGGGGTCCAATCATATCTGGAATTGTAAAACAGTTTTTGGTTGACACCAATTGGACTGATTTAGATTATCTAATTGTGGATCTACCACCTGGTACAGGTGATATACCATTAACATTAGCACAAACAATCCCAATTACAGGAATTCTTGTTGTTACAACTCCACAGGATGTAGCAAGCAGTGTTGCTAGTAAAGCAATTGGAATGTTTGATAAGCTTAACGTACCAATGTTGGGTGTTGTTGAAAATATGAGTTATTTCGAGTGTTCAAAGTGTAATGAAAAACATTACATATTTGGTAAGGGTGGTGCAGAAAAAATTAGTAAAAAGCATAACATGCCATTCCTTGGTTCGATACCACTCAATTCAGGAATCATGGAGGGTTCTGATTTGGGAAAGCCTGTCATGATTACACAGCCTGATTCTCCAAGCGCTGAAGCATTTACTGCAGCTGCTAAAAATGTTGCAGCACAGTGCAGTATTCAACACTATAAGATGCGGGAAGAAGCGGAAGCAGAAGCAAAATGGAATAGTTTATCTCCTGAAGAAAGAACTGAACAATTTGGAATACTTTCTACTGATGACCCAAACCAACATGATGATCCTATATCTAACAAAAATTGGGCTGAGTTAGAACAAGGAACACAGGATACTATTATACAACATCTATTCGGAGAATCCAAAGTACAGACAACTCCAATAACTAGTTAGATTTTCTTGCAACTGCCTGATGATCTTCGTGATCAGCTTAAGAATCCACTAGGAAATTTAATCAAAGATAATGATCCAAACAGAGAAAATATCATAAAAAAAAATTCTGCGGAATCAATTATAATTACAGTAGGAGATAGGACAACTGAAAATATGCTACAGTTGGGGCTGAAACCACAGGTTCAAATCATAGATGGTCTTGAAAAACGTAATCAGCGACTAGTTCCTGCAGATGATGCGATAAACACGAAACTTTCTTGCAAAAACCCACCTGGTGAAATAACCGAAGAAAGCATGCAAGTTATTCAAAAAGCATTTTCCTGTGAACCACCAGTTAGAATTATTGTAGATGGGGAAGAAGATCTTCTTGTCATACCTGTTTGTATCTATGCACCTGAAAATTCTGTCGTGATGTATGGCCAACCGAACGAAGGTTTAGTAATTGTCCATATCACGCCTGAAATACAGGCGAAGGTTCAAAAAATACTTGATGCAATGAATTAGGGGATGATGAGACGGTGGCTGTATGACTTATGATTACACTACTAAACTCTGACCCTATATCAAGAAAAATATTGTATTAGATTTATGAGTCTATTTTCGTGATTCTTACGTTGCTGCCCTTTGATTCAAGAAAGTGACCAAGAAAATTTTTTAACTGCTCGCTTATTCCAAATCCTCCTGCGTTTTCCATCATACCTGAATTTTCTATGACAGATGTCATCTCTGCGCTTAGAACAAGATTGAAAAAAGTCCAACCAGCTTTTGCAAACGGTTCCTTAATCTCAAAACCATCTTTTACTTTGCAATTACTTTCAAGTTCTTCCATAGCTTTTTTCACTAGAGTGATCTCTTCGTCGTATCTTCTGGTACTTAGCTGGAATAGTGGTTTCAACTGGAAAACGAAGTCAAAATAACAATAAAAATCATGTCAAGTATGTTCGTTATAGTCTCATACTTTGACCCTACTTTGTAAAGGTAAACCAAGATCAAAACAACAATTGACATCGTGTGATAAACTAACATTATGGCATTAGATTATGTGAAATTAGATCCTGATTTGAGGCTTAGAATTTATGAAATAGCTGGCATTTATGCTAGCCGTTTTTCTATTCCAGAACCAAAGGTACTTCTTACTACCCGAGAGGTTCTTGACATGCCAAGGGAAATGACTGAAGGTGCTCGTACTTCAGCCTACAAATATCTGGGCCTCTCGTACAATAAGCAGAATCTCATATTCATAAATGTCAGGAAAATTTCTAATGACAAGGATCTAGAGAATACAATCGTGCATGAATTGATCCACCAAAGGTTTCCATATCTAAGTCATGGAAAGAGGTTTAACAAACTTGCCAGGCAAGGTTTGCTAGGAAAGAAGTTTCTGCCATATCAAAAAAGAAAATGAATTGAGTAAAAATTTTTGCTTGATGATTTATATTTACAACGTATAGGCATTGCAAATATAACATGGAAATTTCTGAACTTCTGCCAATTGTGGCAGCAATAGCTTCTTTTGCTGTCGCGGCTGGTTTTGCTGCTTGGGTTTCCAAACAAAAACCTGGAACCAAGGAGATGCTAGAAATTTCAAATGCTGTGAAGGAAGGTGCTTCAGCATTTCTCAAAAGGGAAATGAAAGTAATCATTCCAGTAGCTATAGGATTAGCAGTCATTATTGGCTTCTTCATAGGCTTCTCTAACGGAATAGCATTTGCTGTTGGCGCGGCTCTATCAGCGGTGGCTGGATTAATTTCATTAAAAATTACTGTAAAGGCGGCAGTAAGAGCTGCAAATTCTACTAATAGTGGACTGGGAAAAACTTTCGTATTAGCATTCAGAGGTGGCGCGACTGTGGGTCTTACAATTCCAGCAATGGCTTTAGTCGCTATGGCATCACTTTATCTTGTATATCCTGATCCAATTACGATAGCTGGCGTCGGAATTGGAGCAAGTTTAATTGCGTTATTCATTAGAGTTGGTGGCGGCATTTTCACTAAAGCGGCAGATATGGCTGCAGATTTAGTTGGAAAAGTTGAGGCAAATATTCCAGAGGATGATCCACGAAACCCAGCTACAATTGCGGATAATGTTGGCGATAATGTTGGTGATGCCGCAGGCATGGGCTCAGATGTTTACGAGTCATACATAGTTACTATGTTAGCATCTTTGTTGATTGCAGCTCTTATCGGATTTCCTGACATTGTACTTTATCCGATTCTAGTTGGCGCATCAGGAATAATTGCTTCCATAATAGGTGCAGCCACTATAACCTCTAGAAACGTTACTGATGTTATGAAACCTCTTAACGTGTCTTTTTACGTTTCAGCGGCAGTTGCAATCACCCTAAACTTCGTCTTTGCTTATCTATTTCTTGGCAACTCTGATCTTACATATGCGTTATTTGGTACTACTGTAGTTGGTGTGATTCTTGTACCTGTAATACAAAAAATTACTGATAGTTTCACAAATTCCAAATCCAAACCTGTCAAAGAAATTGCAGAGTCAGCAAAATGGGGCTATGCCTCATTGACTCTAATGGGTATCATACATGGCATGCGTTCTACAGGTCCTTTCATGATTGCATTGGTAGTTGCAATTATTGTATCATTTTCATTGGCCTCTTCATTTGCACCGGATCCATCTCAAGCACTTTTGTACGGAATATTTGGAACATCGCTTACTGCAATGTCAATGCTAAGTCTTGCAGGAATTGTGTTAAGTATTGATGCTTTTGGTCCCATTGCTGATAATGCAGGTGGAATTGTTGAGATGACAGGTATGGGAGAAGAAAACCGTAAAATTACTGATCAAATTGATGCCGTAGGAAACACAACAAAGGCAATAACTAAAGGATTTGCAATTGCTAGTGCAGGACTTGCTGCTTTAGCTATGATTCAGGCTTTTCAATACGAAGCAGCAGAATTTTTTCACACCGCGTTTGATTATTCACTAACAAATCCTGCAGTTATTGTAGGTCTATTGGTTGGCGGTCTAATTCCTTTCATTATCACAGGCCAATTAATCTCTGGTGTTTCACGTGCTGCTTTCACGCTTATTGACGAAATAAGAGGTCAATTCAAGAGAGATCCTGGAATACTTACTGGCAAGTCAAAACCAGATTATGCCAAGTGTGTAGATATAGCCACTGTCGCATCAATCAAAGAACTTTGGAAAACTGCAAGCATTGCTGTTGCGGCTCCTATAGTTCTTGGAATTTTACTAGGTCCTCCTGCAGTGGCTGGTTTGTTAATGGGCGCAGTAGTTACTGGCATATTTCTTGCTTATCATATGGTAAATACTGGAGGGGCATGGGATAATGCTAAAAAACTCATAGAAATGAAGGGAGAAAGAGGAACTGAAGAACACAAAGTTGCAATAGTTGGTGATATTATAGGTGACCCATACAAAGACACAGCTGGACCTGCACTAAATACTGTTATAAAATTACTAAGTACAGTATCAATAGTTTTTGTTTCCGTATTTGTAGCTATAATAGCACTGTAAACATCAATTTTCAATTCTTGTCATATCAAGCTCATCAATCTGTGCCACTACAGCTTTGCGTAATGTGTCTTCGTGTTTGTCGCAAAATTTGAAAAATCCATCCTTGGTTTCAAAACAACCACAAATCCATTGAGTGCTTTTTTCGCCCTCAATTGTTGAGCGATAGTATTTTTTTTCTAACATAACTATTGGTAATAATACGAAACCAATAAAGTTTAAAAAAATCTAAATTAAAAAATTATTTTATGGGCATCCTTCCATTTTTTGAATGAAGAATCCCTTTTCTTTGATTTCATTTTCAACTGGTTCTGTAGATCCTTGTGTGTGACAAAATTTGCATTCTTCTCCTGTCACCGTTGCTCCATCTTCACCAACTGTTGTTAGCCACTGTTTCGCAAATTCAATTGCTTTGTCATGATCCTGTACATTTGTTATAACATCAAAGTGCATAGTATGACCATCTTTGGCTTTAACATAAGTATCGTAGACATGTATATCCATTGCCATAATAATGCATAAAATTAGGGAGTATTTAATCTAAACAATTAACCTCATGAAAAAAAAAATACTTGTCAGCATTCCAGAATTAGAAAATATAACCATAGAACTGAATGATACTAATTCACCTAAAACTTGTAAGAGCATTCTTGATTCATTGCCATTCTCAGTTAATGCACATGTCTGGGGAGAAGAGATCTATACTGATGAATCCCCCATATCTCAAGCTGAAGAAAACGCAAAAGCCTTAGTTGATCTTAATGATGTTGCTTATTGGCCAAGTGGAAAGGCAATATGCCTGTTTTTTGGTCCCACCCCAATTGGTAAAAAAGGAGAGATTAAACCATATTCACCTGTCAATGTGGTAGGAAAAATAACTGATCCTGAAAAATCTATTCTTGAAAATTTTAATGACGGAACAAAAATTTCATTCAGGAAAATTAGTTAATCTATTTTTATTGGAATTTCTATTACATCGGAATCTAACAAGTATGCGCTAAGATCATTAGTTATACCTGAAAATATTATCCACGGTACGGGGTTATTTTGCATGAATTTTTTATCCGTACTTGAGGGAATTGCATCTGAATTAGGATGAGAGTGAAACACGCCAACTAATTCTAAATGCATTTTTTCGGCAAGTTGATATCCTTTTAATAGTTCCTCTGGAGAAATCGTAAAGTTTGTTTGTGAGTTGTCTATATTTTGTGTGAGAAAAACCTCTTTGACGTTCCAAGAATTATCAACTTTTTTTCCAAGTAGCATAGCACATGATTCACTAGGTTGTTGCCCTATCGCATGAGCAACAAGTTTATCTTTTTCTTTTTGTGTTAAAACTATACATTCCAACTTATTTATTCAACTGGTTCATCTATAACAATACTCGCAACCATCCAAGGATGAACTATGCACATGTACTCATAAGAACCGATATCTAATTGACCTGAATCAACAAGAAATATTTCACCAGCATTAAGTAAGCCAGAATCAAAAGTTTCCCCAAAGTCAAGAGAACTAGTTACAGTATGCATCACTTGATCATGATTTGTCCATTCAATTACCAAACCTTGTGAGATAGTACTAGTATCTGGATCATAGTCTGGATTTCCTTGCTCTGCAGATCCTGCCAATATTGAGATAGCAAAAATTTTACCCTCAGGAATCTCTTGAACAATCTCCTCAACAGCTTCTTCAACCACTTCTGGAAGTAGGTATCCAGTGGGACCAAGTATGCCAAAGCCAAAAAATACTGTAATGCCTAAACCAATTGCAAATATGAAGATTAAACCAACAGGCCTGACATATTGTGGCATCTTCGTAGCCATGTATGCTATAACAATGCCTGGTATAGTCACCATGATTAGGATTCCTGCAACTGTTGGCAGCGTAGTACTTTCGTTGCCTATGAATGCCGCAGCGCCAAATCCCAAAACTATGGCTATAACAACCAAAACTGTAGCTTTTGTTCTGTTCGATGTTGATACTCCACCATCTAGAATCCCAGCACCCATGAAGATTAACCCGAAGAAAAATAATAAGCCTGTAAGTGCATGTAATCCATCAACGAAGGTATGGGCTACTCCTGAATAGGATATAACTATCCCAGCTAATCCAATTGCAGTAAGTCCACCACCGGGCATAACTAGTTCCCAATTACTCATTTATGCTTGATGAGAAGTGGTAGATAATTAATCGTTTTGCAGTGGGATTGATCGATTAGAATAAATTAAATCATATATCATAATCTCAACAATAGTTGGGATTAAAAGAGATATTCGAGGTTTCAAAGCCTAGAATAATAATTTTGCTTGTTATAACTGCCGTTACATCTATGTATGCCGGAAGTAAATTTGTAGGTCCTGAAATAGGCTATTTAGAAATTTTACATATTATAGTTGCAGGATCGCTTGCCTCAGCTGGCTCAAGTGCACTCAACCACTTTTATGATAAAGATATAGATTCAAAAATGAAGCGAACAAGTAACAGACCTATACCATCAGGTAGAAGTAATGAGACAACAGTTCTCATTTATGGACTTGGTATCAGTATAGCTTCTGTTATTTATGCAGTCTTGGCAATAAATTATCTATGTGCCTTCTTTATAGCATTAGGAATTTTCTTTTATGTTATAATTTATACAGTGTGGCTTAAACGTCTGAATCCCTCAAACATTGTAATAGGTGGTTTTGCAGGTAGTGCTGCATCTATGGCTGGATGGTCTGCAGCTACTGGGTCAATGGATATGTTAGGATTTTTGATAGGATTTTTGGTTTTTGTATGGACACCATCACATTTTTGGTGTCTTGCAATGAAATTACGTGATGACTATGCAGAGGCAAAAATTCCAATGCTGCCTGTATTGATTGGTATGGAAAGAACATCAAAATACATTCTTGCAAATACGATTATACTTTTACCTTATTCGTTGATGCTGTATGCATTTGGTATGGGTATTGTTTATACCATAATTGCATCTATTGCGGGTGGTCTTATGTTGGGATATCATTACAAGCTAACAAAAACACCAACATCAGATTTTGCGTGGAAGGCATACAAGGTAACTGCACCTTATCTTACTATCATCTTTATAGGAATTGCACTAGATGCCGCTTTTCCTTTTAGATTCTAGTTAAACATCATCGTTAGATTCAGGAAAACTATTTTCATAGTCTTTTTCTAATGTTTTTTTGTTCTGCATTTCGACCTCGTCCTCTTCTTCTTGGCTGGAAACAATCTCTATTCTACGTGTGTCTTTGGTAAGCCAGTTTATCTTTACTAATCCCATTATTTCCATATCAAGTAGTGTTTTATTAAAAAGAGCATCTGATAATTGATAACCATCTTTTACTAGACTCTTAACAAGCGATTTATCAGTAAGAGAACCTGATTCCTTAATTTTATCCATTACTATATTCTTGTATTTTATAGTCAATTTTACTGATAAAATGTTCCGCCCGTAGACTTTGGAATTATATTTAAAACTTCAGCCTTAATGTCAATGTACCACTTGTTAATTTCTTTAGTAATTGACGGTCTAACCCTCTTTAATCCTACGGCGAAATCATTACTACCTATCTTTGGAGAATCTCTCTGCATTGCATTAACAGCTGACTCTCTGCATAGTGATGCCAAGTCAGCTCCAGTATAGTTTTGTGTAGATACTGCAATCTCATTCAAGTTAACATCTCTCGCAAGCGGCATGCCATCCGTTAATATTTTAATTATCTCTAATCTACTTTTTTCATCTGGTGGTTGAATATACAAAACAACATCAAGTCTACCATTACGTAGCATTGAGTTGTCAATCATGTCAGGTCTGTTTGTAATCCCAACTACTATTATATTCGATGTTCCACTATCCTCCATTTCAGTCAGCATTTGGCTAAGTATTGTTTGCCCTTGATTGGTTTCATCTTTCATTTTAGATTTTGCAAGTGAATCAAGCTCATCAAAAATAACAACACAAGGTGCTGATGCTTTTGCTTTTCTAAAAATCTCTCTAATCGCCTTTTCAGATTCACCAACCCATTTTGATAATACCTCTGGACTTCTAACCAGAATCATATTTGCATCACATTCAGCTGCTAATGCCCTAGCAAGAAGTGTCTTTCCACAACCAGGTGGTCCATAAAGTAATACGCCCTTCGGTGGTGTTACACCCATCTTCTTAAATTTATCAGGTGAGTTAATAGCTGTAACCATGTTATCTTCCAATATTTTTTTCTCATCGTTTAATCCACCTATATTATTGAACCAAACTTTTGCCCTCTCAACATAAAACTCTCGCATAGCTGTTGGAACTATTTCCTGTGCTGCATCGTAAAAGTCACGTGATTTTATTTCCATTGATTGTAATATCTTTGATGGTATACGCTCGTTTTCAAGATCAATTTCTGGCAGATAACGCCGTATTGCCTTAATGGCACTTTCTCTACATAACGATTTGATATCGGCACCCGTATATCCATGAAGATCATTTGCAAAGTTTTTCAAATCAATATCTGCGGCAAGAGGCATTCCACGTGTATGTATTTGCAAAATTTCTAATCTACCATCTGCATTAGGAACAGAAATTACCATCTCCCTATCAAATCTTCCAGGTCTTCGTAATGCAGGGTCTACACTATCAGGACGGTTTGATGCACCAAGTACAATGACATTACCTCTTTCAGTTAATCCATCCATCAGTGCTAAAAGCTGTGCCACTACTCGTTTTTCAACATCGCCATAAACCTCTTCTCGTTTTGGCGCAATCGCATCAATCTCATCGATAAATATAATGCTCGGTGAGTTATCTTTAGCTTCTTTGAATATCTCTCTAAGCTTAGCTTCTGTTTCCCCATAGTATTTGTTCATAATCTCAGGTCCATTAATTAAATACATGTTAGCATCTGATTCGCTTGCAATAACTCTAGCAAGAAGTGTCTTTCCACAACCAGGTGGTCCATAAAGTAATACACCACTATGAGGCTCAACTCCTAGCCTACTGAAAAGTTCTGGGTGCTTTAATGGCAGTTCGACAATTTCTCTCATGGCCTTAACTTCATCTCCCAACCCACCTACTTCCTCATACGTGATGCGAGTCCTTTTGTCAGATGCCGTCTCAGAAAGTATTTTTAGAATAGAAGAACGCTCAATCTTAACAATTCCCTTTGGTGTCATTTTGCTAATCTTAAACTCCATCGAGTTTCCCAAGATCATTACTGAAATCTCATCGCCCATACTCAATGGTAGTCCTTTCAGTCTATTTTTAACAAAGTCAGTAAACTCCTTGTCTATAGTAACAACATCGTTTATTGGCAAAAGCTTAACCACTTTGGCAGTTTTTACCTTAACTTTTTTCACATGAACTATATCACCAAGCGCTGCTTCAATGTTTTTTCTAGTTTGTCCATCTAGACGAATAGAATCTGGATTTTTTTCATCTTCATCAGACGGCCATACGATGGCACAGCTTGTGTCGATTCCCTTTATTTCAATAATGTCACCAGGGGCAACATGGAGGTAGTCCATAGCATTATGACCTATTCTGGCTCTTCTTTTTCCAACATCTCTTTGCTTAGATTCTTCAACTCTCATTTGCAATAGATTTTTTTCATTCGACAAGAAATCACCTATTTCATATCAACTGACATTCTACTCATGTTCAAAACTTCCATTTCACTTACTCCTTCTACAGATCGTACTGCATTCTCTAGTGAATCCATCTGACCTTCCTTATCATCCAAAACAAATTCTGCTTTGATAAAATTTAAACCAAAAGCAAGCGGCTCCATTTGGTAATTTCTGAGTTGAATACGATCTTTTAACGATCCTTTGATAGTCTGTACTAATTCGTTCAAATCAATCTCCGTACCAGTCGGAAGAATTTTTGTGATCAATAATATCTGTGCCAATTTTTAAGGTCCTTGAAAGTTACAGGACGAACATGTATAATTTCTTACTGCTATCCTACAGCTTTCACATCGCCAAATAAGATCACCATTATCGCAATTAGGACAATCAAATTTTACACATTTATCATTAGGCATAATATGTCGGTGACAACAACTACATATTGGTAATTTAAGATTTGTTGACATACATAAGTCGCTGACTATCAATTTAATTTATACCTTGCTCGCCTTTGTATGTGAATAACTCGTTAACAGACGTTTGATTTCTGCACTCATAATATTTTGAACAGCACTTAGAGACTTACGCATTCCAAGTAATTTTACAATAGATGTTGCATGAAAGTCAAAATCATCTTTATTTGAAATTTCAGATATGATCTCCGGTGTTATTGTATCGAAAATCATGTCAATTGTTTTGTTATCAACTCTCTCAAGAATTTTTCTAGCAAGACGCTGTTTTTCAAATTCTTTACCAAATTTATCATGCCAAAATTTTTGGTACTGCTGAAGCTGAGAATGCTCATTTGTTTCCAAATATTTTGTAATAGCATTTCCAGCCAAAAGTCCACCCATTGCGCAAGAATAAATTCCACCTGCAGTAGTTGGTTTCGATTGCCCAGCTGCATCACCTGCTATTACTACATCTCCAGAAATAAAATCTTTGATAGGACCTTTAATCCATATTGGCGCAAAAATTTTTCTTACAGTTGAATACTTTCCTTTGTTTCTTAGGAACTGCTCCATTATTTTGGAAACATTAATCTCTCTTCCAGCAATGCCCACTTTACCTACTCCCTTTCCGGATGGAATTATCCAAGCAAAAAAGCCAGGGTATTTTATCTGATCAAAGTATACCTCAACTTTGCCTTCTGTTATCCAATCTGCATAAACCTCGTATTGAGCAGATAACAAAATTCCATCTCTTTGATTATTTATCAAAGCACCTACTCCTCTACAGTCAACTAGAATCTTGCAGCCAATCTCATCAATCGATGTCCTAACACCACGCTTAGTTTTTTCTTTAAAGCTTGTCTTAACCCTAATCTCAGCGCCAGATTGTTGAGCTTGCAGTGCCACTTGTTTGTCAAGTTCTCTTCTATTAACTACAACAACTTCCTGTTTTTTTGAATCAATTTCGAACTGTTTTCCATTTGGAGAAAAAATTAGAGCAGAATTTATCATAGAATCAAACGTTTTTTGTGTTGGTTCTATTCCCAAGTCATGTAATGCAGATTTGCTTACCAAACCGCCACAGTGATCGGGTGTTCCAACCTCAAATCCTTCCTCTAGAACTAAAACAGAATATCCTTTTTTTGCTATCTCTCTAGCCGATATTAGCCCAGAAATACTGCCACCTGCAATTACTACATCATATTCTTCCATAAACACTCAAAATGTACATTAATACAATTATGTTTCGAATAAATTGCAAAGTTTTTCATAACACACAATTCTTGTAAGTAATATGACAATAAAACAGGTTGTTGTAGTTAGAACTGATCTCGATATGGGAAAAGGAAAGATTGCTGCCCAAGTTGGTCATGCATGCGTATTGGGTGCTGAACATGTTCGAAAATCTAATCCTGAATGGTTCTCGGAGTGGTGGAAAGGACAGGAAAAGGTTGTACTCAAAGTTGCAAATTTAAAAGAACTTGAGCAAGTGAAACAAGATGCAATTGAATTTGGTATGCCTTGGTCTGAGGTAACTGACGCAGGCCACACACAGATTGCTCCTGGAACAACAACTTGCATATCTATCGGTCCTGCACCTGAAGAAAGAATCGATAATATTACTGGCGATTTAAAACTATTATGATATTCTCATGTTGATAGGAATCAGATATAACATGGCAGTTTAGAATTTTTACTGTGAAAACAAGAAAAAAAGGAATACTCTTTTTTGCACTTGTTGCAGGAATTATGTTAAGTTCTGCAATTACACTAGCGGTAAACCCTGCACAATGGTTTGGTGATCCTAGTCTTGACGATGGTTTGCAAATTCCAACGGCTGAAGAATTGGATGCCTTTGATCCGGATGCACTTGGTCTGGAACTTGGATATAGTGATGCTGAATCATTACAATTTTGTTCTACAAATGAACAAGCAATGTCAAATGAATATGTTAAAGAATACAAAATACCCACTCCATGCACGCAACCTCTTGCAATTACAGTGGATCATAATGGCATGGTTTGGTTTGCACAAACAAATACTGGAAAGGTGGCAAAATTTGATCCGCTAACAGAGACATTTACTGAATATGACAATGCAGTATGGGAAAATATAGAAAAAATATTCATTGTAAGCGCTATTGAAAATAACATGGTGCCAGAAAAATTACGTTCTATGATGTGGGGTATGGACTATTTTCCAGACGGCAGTATCTGGTTTACTGATGAGAGAACAGACGCAATATGGAAATTCTCAATAGATTCAGAATCATATGACAGAATTTCTTACTCACAAACTGACGAAGGCAAATCGTCACTTCCGCAAAAATTAGTCATTGAGGGTTCAAAAATTATAATTAATGATTTTACTGGCGGCAGGCTATCATTTTTAGATTATGCACAAGATAGAGAAGGGCTACGGCACTATGCAATTCCTTCTGTTATGGAGGATGCTGTTACTAGCGACTTTGCAATTGATTCAGAAAAAAATGTTTGGTATACAAATTGGGTTCCAAGTGGACTTGGCATTCTAGTAAAGTTTGATTATCCTGGGTATGAATTTAAATCAAGTCAGGGCGAAGTAACTCAAGGTCTTCTTCTTCAAGATTTTGTTGAGTGGTACAATTTTCCGGCAGGGCTTACTACACCAAATGGTGTTGCAGTTGGACCAGATCAGAAGATTTGGATAGCTGACACATCAAGTAATTACTTTTTCAGCTTTGATCCTAAAACTGAGGAATTTACAAAATATGTTACATCTATACCTACGATTGATTCTTATGGTAACTTCGGAAAAAATCCAGTGTCGAACCCTTACTGGATTGAACATCATAATGGAAATCTCATTATGAATCAACATAATGCAAACAGAATTGGTGTGTTTAATCCGTCCTCTGAAACATTGGTAGAATATACAGTTCCTTCAAGAAATCCAAACTGGGCTGACTGTGAAGGAATTGACTATTGTGGAGTTGCGCAAGTCTTTGACTTTGCAGTTGATGGCAAAAAAATTTGGTTTACTGAGTGGGTTGAAAACAATATTGGTGTTGTAGATACATCAATTCCACTTCCTTTTTCTGTTGACACTGATAAGGAAGAAATTACTTTGGAGAAGGGGCAAACAGCTCAGATCATGCTCAAAATAACTAACAGATCTAGTAAGGCAATTGATGCAAGTGTGAACTCTTCCTCAACATCCACATTTTCAGACATAATCATCACACATGAAAACAATTTTCTGCTTTCTGATTCAGGAACAACTATCACAGTGGAAATCACTTCAAGTGAATATGCATTATCAGGCACACACAAAGTTCTTCTCGGTGCATACACTGACGACATTGCTGTTTCGCAGTTTATTACCGTGACAATAGTGTGATCCCAAAAATTGATTCTGAGATTGGAATATTAGCGTACACAACAGATTTTCCTGGCTGTGGGGGAACAATAAAAAAACAAAATGAGGATTTTATTGTATCAGAAATTATTACAGAGAAGGCCAATTCTAAGATTTGTTTAGAGTCTGGCTTTGCTGTATACAAATTACAAAAAAATGGAATTGATACCACGCATGCCTTAAATGAAATTTTAAAAAAGCATGGAATCAGATTAAAGTCGCTTGGTCTCAAGGATGCTTCTGCGGTAACAGAACAGTTTGTATTCACTACATACAAAACTAACCAGCATTTTGAAATTAATGAGTCAAAATATAATCTAAAAAAAATTGGGTTTACAGATAAAGTATTATCAAAAAAAGAGATGATTGGTAATAATTTTCAGATAAAAATTGATGGGGCGTCAAATGAATTATCCGAGTTTAACGAATTTGACAAAATTTTAAATTTTTATGGCTATCAGAGATTTGGTTCACGCAGACCTGTGACACATCTGATTGGAAGGTCGTTGATACAAAAAGACTTTGCAGGTGCGGTGGATCTTTTGCTTTCTTTCACTTCTGAATATGATAGAGATGAAAATACTAAATTACGAGAATTAATGGCTGATAAATCAAAATATTCCGAGGCTCTAAAAATACTCCCGAAAGGTATGGATCTAGAAAAAATTGCATTAGAGGAAATGATAGAACATGATGATCCAATTAAGACTTTACGTGCCTTGCCATTATCAATTAGACGATTTTTTGTTCAGGCGTATCAATCATATATTTTTAATCAGACATTGAGCATGTCTTTAGATGCTGGCGAAGAATTGTTTCTTCCACAACCTGATGATGTTTGTTACGATAAAAATAGTGAGTTAGGAAAATTTGAAAATGATCCTTCACAGAGACTATCTATTCCTTTTGTTGGTTATTCATATTACAAAAAAACACGTTTCCATTATTACATTGAAAAAATTTTACGTGATGAAGGAATCACACATAGAGATTTTTTTTCTAAGGAGATACAAGAAATAAGCAGTGAGGGTGGGTTTAGAAATTCTTCCATAAAGTGTGATGACTATAAAGTAAAAGATGACGTTGTATCATTTTCGCTTTCTAGGGGTTCCTTTGCAACAATTGTTCTTCGTGAAATTATCAAACCTGAAAATCCATTAACTTCAGGATTTTAAGCCTTATTGGCTAGCAAATTAGCACCATTCCAGAAATCTACAACTGCAGTATATTCTATTGGTAAACAGAATTGATCAATTGACTAAATGATTTTTTTGTTTCCTGTTTAATCCACATTTTTCTAGTATTTCGCATGTCAAATTGGTTAGCAACAGATGACTCCAATTCGATTTTTGTTCGCCATTCTAATTTTGTCATTTTCTGTATAGCTGCTGTATCTGCTCTAACTTTATTCGTCGTATTTCAGCCCATAATTGAAAGCGTCACCACGGAAACTCCCATGATAGTGCACATCATGTTTATACCAACATTCATTGTGGGATTTCTTTACGGATTGAAGATTACTGAGCGTGTGATGAAACCCTCAGATTCCCGAAGTCCCATCAAGCGTGGAATTGTCAAGATGTTTCTATTCTTTTTTGTTATTGGTGGTTTATTCAGTTCGATAAATTTTGCATTAAATGGTGGCAGTATGTTGCCAGATGGTTCCATTTTTGATGCTGGCATAATTGAATCGATAACACAATTGATCACATACAATGGTGGAGTAACTTTCATGATTGTATCCAGTATAGTTTTGATGGCCGCAGCTACTCGAAAAATCGTAGGGTTGGGAAGTGGTTATCTAGGTAAAATCATTTCATTTGTTGGAACATTTGTTTTCTTTTCAATGGTTTCAGTCAGCCTCACACAGACTGATCCAACTCATTCGCAGGTATTTCTTTACACATTTTTCTATGCTGGTATTATCTCTGGAGCCTTTTATGAGATGAACAAACTAACCACGAAGCAAAACATGTGGGATGATTATTCTAACGGTTATCTATAATCTATTAGCTTACCTGTTTATATCAGCTATAACGCAGTAGGCTTTGATTTCTTTATGGTCTTACTGTTTGGAATAACAAGACTAAAATCGTGATATCTTTTACGGTTCATTGGCTTTACGTAGGAAGATGATGGACTCTTCGTCCACCTTTATGGTCTTAGCGTGTAAACGCTAATTCCATACTATATTTTTGACAAGACTAAAATTGTGATGTTTCTTATTGTTCGTAGGATCAAGTATGGTCTTAGCGTGTAAACGCTAATTCCATACTATGTTTTTGACAAGACTAAAATCATGATACTTTTTACGATACATTGGTTGATTCCAAAAACCGATTGAGAAAGAGGGATTAAACCCTCAATCTCATTTTTACTTAGATTACGTGTTTATAGAATATGAGTTTGATCTAGATACAAAGAGCTTAGCTTAATCGTTAAACACGAATCTAATCATTCTTCATTCTGAGCGTTCTTCAATATTTCTTCCAATTCTTGATCCATTATTACCCACATTCTGTACTTCCAGCATTCAGAGCTTTCAGTATCCTTGTTTTCTCTACATTCCTGTAACTGCATTTCATCTATCCACTTTGCACATTGTGGTTCTTGAAAACCATTCACCTTGCAATCCTCAAAATCAGCAACTTGCTGTCTTTGAATGGTATCTCCAAAAAGAACATCTGGACCTATGGATATTTGAAGGATCCCAATTAAAGCCAATGATGCAGCAACCATTATCATACCTATACCAACTTTTTTTAGATGGTGAGGCTCTTTCATACAATCTTTGAATCTTAATTAGTGGCATTTAATCCTTAAGGAGATCCAAAGCCAAAACTTCAAACATTAGTGGAAAAAGAAAAAAGGTGGAACTTACTATCCTATGCAGTTGACTATTCAGATTCTCCAGTATGAATTCTTAGGACCAATCAAATTGTCAGAATGGGGTCCACCAATGGATAGAGTAGTATACATAATTTTTTCGAAGAACAAAGATGTTTTTAACATGATTTATGTTGCCGAGTCAGACAAAACTGAAGCACCGGATTTTTTTACAAAAAATGATCAATACAAGTGCTGGCTATCATATGCTGGTAAGGAAGAAAACCTCTATCTTTCAATTTATCCAATGTGGGAATCTAGTCAGCCTGAGCGAAACCAGTTGGTAAAGAAGATAATTGCCGGATACAAGCCAATTTGTAACGAAGTTAATGAGGATTCTCAAAATAAATCAACCAACACAGCACAAACAACTGAGCCAGAACCCGAGCCAGAACCAGAAGACTAGTTTTTGCTTTTTATTTTAAACATTTCCAAAGTAACAAGATCTATTGCCTTTTTGAGATGCTCAAATTCCTTAAACAGGTTTATCTCTCCCTGGATAAGTGTCTTGAGCACGCTTACAGTTGCTCTTTGATATTCATCAGTGGATGAAACTTCAAGACCATTAACCCTTGACATTATATCATCAAGATCCTTTATCGTGCTATCAAGCGGAATATGCTTTTCCATAGAATGTTATTTGCTACTTCATATATGAACTATTTTTTACAGCAAGTCTTCGTCGATTTTTTTTATTGCATCAAAATATTGCATACAACCACAAGATGGTATCATACATCTGCCACGTTTTAGAAGAGAATCATTGTCAGTTGTTTCATGAGCCTCATCAGTATGATGACATCTTACACAATTCATGAATTTATGATTTGAAACAAGTATTTTAAGGAATAAGAACTGCGCGTGCATCTATTTCCGAATTTTTAAGTCTCACCAGAACTTCATTTGCCTGTTCTAACGGAAAAGATTCTGTCACCACTTCCAGCTTATGTTCATCTGAAATTTTAATCACATCTTCCATATCTTTTCGTGAACCTATCAAAGTTCCTCTAATGGTTTTTTCTTCAAACGCTAAAAAATTAGGGATCTTACCAACTGTAGCAATAACTACGGTTCCTCCTTTTTTGATTGATTTAATCGCAGTGTCTGTAACTTCATCAATTGGTGCGAAAACAATGGCTGCATCAAATAATCCGTATTTTTCATTTACGTCTTGCAGAAACTGTTTTTGATTAGACGAATAGACAAAGACATTATCGGCTCCAAGTTTTTTTGCTACTTCAAGATGTTTTTCTTTTCTTGAAACTCCGCTAACCTCACATCCTTCAATTTTGGCAAACTGTATTGCCATATGTCCAACTCCTCCTATGCCAAAAATTGCAATTTTTTTATTTTTTTCAGGCTCCGCAGCCTTTACTGCTTTGTAAGCTGTTATGCCCGCACAAAATAGCGGTGCTGCATATTCAGGCTTCATCGTGTCAGGAACTTTGGTCGCAAAATCCTCTGACACAGTGATGTATTCTGTGTATCCGCCCTTCAGAGATTCTCCAGTAACATCCATCTTTTCGCAAAGATATTCCTTACCTTCATTACAATATTGACAATCCAAACAGGAACTAAGTAAGGGAGTTATTCCCACTCTTTCACCCACCTTGAATTTTGTAACGTTACTTCCAACCTCTACAATTTTTCCAACAACTTCATGTCCTGGAACCGTTGGTAACGTAGGCGGTATTCCAATGTCTTTCCAGTCTCCCTCTATCGAATGTAGTTGTGAATGACATACACCACATGCCTCAATCTTTACCAGAACTTCTTTGGGGTTTGTTATCTCATGCCTATCAATTTCAGTAAGCTTTAGCGGGTTTGATTCAACCGGACCGAGCTTTGAAAGAACCATGGCTCGCATCTTTTCGGACATGATGTTCAATTTTGGCATTCATTCTTAAATTTTTGTAAACAACAAGAATTAAAATCGGTCTAAAACTATTTTCTTTAATGGATTACCGACTTACTGACGAGGATAAAGAAAGAGTAAAGCTTCTGAGCGAGGTTGAAAAAAACAAGCTCAAAAATTTCAGCCTTGAGCAGCTTATACGGTTACAAGAGCTGTTGGAAAAGAAGGATTACAGTCATGAAAAAAAAGCAGGTAAATGGAAGAAGAAACTCCTTACAGATATTAACGTGGAAATTTACAAGCGTGATGATGCTGCTATCTGGAAATAATCAGATTACATACAATTAACCTAATCTAGTTTCATCATTCAAGTTAACTTTGGAAAAGGCACTTGATTTGCTAGGAATCTAACAAATCATCTTGTAATATTTTTAATCTTATTTCATTGGCACAGATTTGACAGACAGTCAAATCAAAGACTTTATACCGTTTTCTTAAACCAAAAGAATTTTTGCATGCAGCACAAATAGACGTAGACAGATAAGATTTTGGAGTAAATTCCATCACTAACGACTTCTTCCTGCTGATTTTCCCATCTTTTTCTTTTTATGTGTACCCACAGCTAATCATAGTTAGTACGCATAACTAACCATATCTAACAGAAATTAGTTTGATTCTAGCTAGATTAATTCAATCGACTTACATGTTTATATCAACTATAACACAGTTTACGATTCTAAGATTTTTTCCTTATCGTTCATTCTAAATCACTATGCTCTTTAGCCAAATGTTCTTCTTTTGGGAGTTTGGTATTGCCCTGAAAATGTGGTTGGACTACAACTCCACATATTTTACATTTTGAGTTTTCAAAATATTTTTCAACATCTTTAGGTTTCTCTGTCATTTCAATTCCTCACATTTGCATTTGTTATTTTTCAATCCACATTTATTACAATAATGTCTTTTTGTGTTCATTCTAAATCCTGTAATATGTAAGATGTATGTATGTATGTAAGACTTACAATTGACTTATCCGTTTATATCAGCTATAACTCAGTTTGCTTGCATGAATGATTATAACCGATTACTTTTGATTGGAGTTATCAGCACTACAGTCATGATTGGTTTCTTGGTAGGCTATTACTAGAGATCGTGTTTTTGTACTACCTGACCTTTTCTATTTTTATGACCGAGCCAGAACCTGAACCAGAACCTGAATCAGAGCCAGAACTTGAACCAGAACCAGAACCTGAACCAGAACCTGAACCAGAACCTGAACCAGAACCTGAACCAGAACTTGAACCAGAAGCAAAAGATGATGGAAAAATATCAGGCAAGTGGACATCTGAACCACCTGGAACAGAAAGAACACGACCAAAACCTCGATTCTTTTTTAATCCAGAGCCAGAACACAAACCAGAGCCAGAGCCAGAACACAAACCAGAGCCAGAGCCAGAACACAAACCAGAACATGAATCAGAGCCAGAACCTGAAACAAAGCACCTGCTGGTTTTGGAAAGAATGAATCGTGGAGCAAAAAATTTTGAAAAGATACAAAAAATTACTGGTCTTGAGCGTGACGAACTGGCTTCCATCTTGGAGGATTTAGAAAAGAGAGGTCTGATGAAAGTAGAAGAAAAAAGTGGTTTGTTTGGTTCTAAGGTTGAACTCTATCTTACTGATAAGGGCTCTGTTTTCATAAAGTTTCTGAGAAAAGATTTCCAAGATTCTGCTAGGTAGAGCTTTCTTTTTGAGAAAATCTGCCTTAGTTCTCTTAAGGTCTAAAACTGACATAGGTTTACTGAGTATGCCTAGTTATTGAAATGGTGTAATAGCTTGTATGCATGTGTAAGCTTGATACAAATAGTTTATTCGATTACAAAGTTTTGTGAGTGAAAACAAACTAGATAACGAATCCAGTCCATATCTATTACAGCATGCACAAAACCCAGTACATTGGCATGCATGGAATGAGGAAGCACTTGGCAGAGCAAAAAAAGAAAACAAGCCAATCTTTCTAAGTATAGGATACAGCTCATGTCATTGGTGCCATGTTATGGCACACGAATCGTTTGAAGATGAGGAAATTGCAAAAATCATGAATGAGAATTTTGTTAATATTAAAGTAGACAGAGAGGAGCGTCCTGATCTAGATGATATTTATCAAAAGGTTTGTCAAATGTCTACTGGACAAGGCGGTTGGCCATTAAGTGTATTTCTTACTCCTGAACAAAGACCATTTTTTGTTGGAACATATTTTCCTGCCATTGATTCGTATGGAAGACCTGGATTTGGGAGTCTTTGCAGGCAGCTAGCACAATCATGGAAGGAAAAACCAAAAGATATTGCAAAAACAGCTGATAACTTTTTGCAAAATCTAGACAAGCTAAAACAATTTCCTACACCATCTAAAATTGATAAGTCAATACTTGATGAAGCAGCAATTAATCTTTTACAAATCGCTGATACTACATACGGCGG
>Ga0208879_1001434_pt1 | contig 22435 bp, 18 predicted proteins | sample Knorr_S15_td_Bot_FD_185605 | JGI IMG/M metagenome (GOLD analysis project Ga0208879, IMG submission 185605) | Marine microbial communities from Southern Atlantic Ocean transect - Knorr_S15_td_Bottom_ad_5009_LV_A (SPAdes) (version 2) | ecosystem: Environmental > Aquatic > Marine > Oceanic | place...
ATAAATGGGGCGATTGCTTTTTTGTTTGATACAAAAATGAAAATGATTTGGCATGAGGCAATAAGCATAGATGCCTAACTCATTTGGAGAAAAGTTCTTTTTTAATTTATCCAAAAAATAAATGTAATCACTCCGTTCATAGAATAGATCAATCTCGTTTACCGAATGGTTATAAATGTGAAAGATGGCGCCTTTAACAAATTCTTCTTTTTTACATCTCATATTATTATTGGACTTGACTTAACAGCGAATTATTGGTGTTGAGTTAGGGACAATTTTTTACCGCAACATCCCATATTTTAATTTAATCAGACGTGATTCATTTACGAAGAGGTAGTTAAAGGTGATTTTTTGTATCAGCAATCCTTAAGTCCAGTTCACTTCGTGCTCTTGACTCAAGTCTTGCCAATCATTCCACCACAATCTCATCTGCAAAGATCCACGCTTTTCCTCCGGCGCCCTCATGCCAGTCCGGACATGTTTTTCGGTTAATGGCTTGGATTCGAAGGTACCGGGAAGGGATATTCAACGTTTCTATTGTTGCCATAATCCGGTTCGCTTTTCCGTTGTTTTCTCCGTCCATTAACGCCACGGATCGCGCATCTGCAAAGGATTCCCCATCCATTGAAAACGATATCTTTACTTCCGTGGGTAAAAAGATCCATGACCGCTGCGATTCTAAAAAACTGAATGAAATTTTTTCAATGGGTTCTGCCTCGCCCAAATCGATAATAACATCCAAATTTTCGCTTTCCCAACCCTGCCAATATCCGTCATTAAAACTTGTAGTTCCCGTGAGCCCATCCACCATGGTTAAGGGTCCGGCACCAGAATATTTTTGTTTATGGTGAATATTATATGTCACCGATTTCCCCACCGCTTTATGAAAATATATGGTTTTTTCGGATGTCTGCCCAGCCAGTTTTCTATCAATAAATAAACCAGCTTTTACTATGCTCGTTTTATCAATGGAAAATGGGTTTTTAAATATTGCTGAGGTGAGCGATAGGTCCGACCCATTTAAAGTAAATCGAATAGTTTCGCCTGGTTTCTCTGATGTGAGATTAATCCGGAATGCTGAACCAGTGCCTTTCTGATCTGCTTGGATTGTAACCACAAAAGAACCTGGCGCATGAGTCCAATCCAAAACATCAAAGCGTTTTTCCAGATGGGTAAGTCTCTCATAAAAATCTTCATACGAGTGTTTCCCCGGTCCGGACCAAAGCACTTCCGACAAGGCGGTCATTCTTGGTAATACACGATATTGGGCTCGATCCGGCGTTTGCACGTATTCTGTCCAAAGATTCCCTTGGGCGCCTAACACAAATTTTGATTCTTCTTTTGTTAATTCTTCTGGAATTGGATTAAAGGAATACACTTTTTTCAGGGTGGTGAACCCACCAATCGCTTCTGGAGATGTTTCCGGATTCGCTTGATAATAATCGAAATAACAATGAGACACAGGACACATAATTACATCGTGGCCTGCCTTGGCAGATTCTATACCACCTTTCATTCCGCGCCAACTCATAACGGTAGCCGAGGGTGCCAATCCCCCTTCCAGAATTTCATCCCACCCTACGAGTTTTTTATTTTTTGATAATATGAATTTTTCGATTCGCTTAATGAAATAGCTTTGTAATTCATGCTCGTTTTTCAGGCTTTCATCCGTGATCCGTTTTTGACATTTGGGACAAGATTCCCAATTCGTTTTAGTCGCTTCATCGCCACCAATATGGATATAAGGTCCGGGAAAAAGTTCAATGATTTCGCCTAAAACATTTTCCAAAAAAGTAAATACGTCATCATTCCCGGCGCAGAAAATATCTTCATTAGGCCAGTAGGATCCAGGGTTCACCGGCAAGGTATCGCCTTTACATGAGAGATCTGGATAAGCGGCAAATACTTCCGATGTGTGTCCCGGCATTTCAATTTCCGGCACCACCATTATGCCACGATCCGCCGCATATTGAACCACATCCCGAATCTCATCTTGTGTGTAAAATCCGCCATAACTTGCTTTTTCATTGGGTTGAATTGGCGACCATTCCCGCCAAGGTTCATGAGTACGATCTACGCGCCATGCAGATTTTTCTGTGAGTTCGGGATACTTTTTTATTTCAATACGCCAGCCGTTATCATCGGTGAGATGCCAGTGAAATACATTCATTTTGTGAAGAGCAATCATATCAATATAGGTTTTAACAAAATCAATATCAAAAAAGTGACGAGACACATCTAGGTGCATCCCGCGATAACCGAATATGGGCGCATCAACAATTTTACAATTTTGGATACGAGTGTTTTCGGGCAATTCTCCTTTTTCTAATTCAGGAGAACAGAATTGTCGAAAGGTCTGGAATCCGTAAAAGAGCCCAGATGGCGAACTGGCCTTTAATTCAATCCTATGGTGTTCCCCCATAGCGAGATTATATCCTTCTTTGGGTATTTCATAATTCTCATCCAAAGAAATGATAATATGATCTAGTACGCCGGATAAGTCTGCAGGGATGAATTCGGATATAGATAGGACTGTTACGGGTTCCAGCAAATTCTGAAATAACTCTGCGATTTGTCGTTCTTCAGCAGATCCATTTTTAAGGATAATGCCTTTGATGGACATCAGATCAAAGGAGCCACTCAGGATTTGTGTATAAACAGGTTTGGGGATAATGGAAATTTTATTCATAAGCATTGATGGTGTTTGATGCGGTGGCTGGCAAGTGGAAATTATCAGGAGAAAAAGGGAGAATATGGTTTTCATTTTTAAATTATTGATGTAAAAATAGACTCAAATCCGATTACAAAAAAGATGGTATTGACAAAATAACCAGTTCGTTATTCATGAACTGCATTGATTAGTTTATGCATAACCATCCAGGAGTCCAAAGCGGGAATATCGTAAATATTCCAACCTGTAAATACGGCAACAATATTCAACTCTGGAATAACGAGCATTATTTGTCCACCCAATCCGGAGGCAAGCATGGTAATCTGGTTTTCACCATAGGGAATAAGCCACCACTGGTATCCGTATTTGAATGTGGGCCATAAGGTATCTAAAGGTTTTGATGTGTTAAGTGTCACCCAATTCTGCGGCAGAATTTGTTTACCATTCCAATTTCCGTTATTCAAATAAAGATACCCAAACTTCGCCAAGTCTCTGGGGGTAAGATAGAGTCCTCCTTCAGCATCAGTAAGTCCCGAGGGAATATGCTTCCAGAAATAATCCTGAATTCCCAATTCACTGAATAGATTTTTTTCCAAATATAACGCCAGGTCTTGTCCGCTTGCTCGCTCAATAATGTGTGAAAGTAACATGGTGGCGCCGCTGCTGTATTCCCATTTTTCACCGGGATCAAATGCCATGGGCTGGTCAATGACATATTTCACCCAATCATCTGTGGCCTCCATTTGCACGCAAGTGCTACTCGTGTCTGTATAGGGCATAGAGAATTCATCCCAGAGAATTCCGGTGGTCATGGTTAGCACATCTTTGATGGTAATGGCGTCTCGTCTGGGGTCCGGTATAGCAGATTCATATTCATCAAAATAATTCATGATTTTTTCATTCGTACCGGAGATATGCCCATTTTTGATTGCAATGCCAATGGCAGCGGAAGTGAAGCTTTTACTTACGGATTGCATCGTATGAAGCTTTGTCCCCTTATAGTATGGATGCCATTCGGAATCGTAATAATTATATTTCTCCCGTTGGGTGTTTGTAGTTTCAAAAAGAGAATCGTAATTATTAGTATAGTGTTCTTCAAAAATGATTTTTCCATTACGAATAACCAACATGCCGTCAATGTAACCCAGATCTCCACTCTCAAGTTTTTTGCTTAATGTTAACAGGGAATCTGGATTCATGCCTTCCTTTTTGGGTGTAGATGTTATCCAGCCCCGGGTCGGCCACTTGTCACTATTCTTGTTTGCGCTACACTGCCAGTTCATAATTGTAGCAGTAAAAATTGTGAGTAAAATTAGAATAAATTTAATATTTTTCATTTTTGTAAATGCGTGTCCTTTAAATTTATTTGAGTAAATGATTCCAAAAACTAAGGCCGCATTTTTTTGAATCACATAATAATACTGATTCTACCTGTATTATATTTCAGACTATGATGAGTTGGTTCCAAGAGAATTACGGAGAAGTCCTTTCCAATCCGATCTTTCAAAGCGTTTTGATTGTTTTGGGGGCCATTATTGTTGCAAAAATAACGGATATAGTATTTACGCGTATTTTTAAACGATTCGTAGATAAGACTCAAACCAATCTTGACGATCAAATACTTCAATTATTGCATCGTCCCGTTTTTTATTCTATCCTTTTTATTGGCTTTTCCGTGGCTGTAAAAACCGCAGGACTTCCGGATTTCCTTGATTTTGCATTGCTAGGTATTTTTAAAACAATCACCATCGTCATTTGGTTGGTTGTGATAATGAAAATTTTAGTAGTAGGTATGGAATGGGCATCCAATCGAGCAACGAATCCATTTCTTCAGCAAAAAACACTCCCTCTGTTTAACAATTTGGGCAAGATTGGGATTGGGCTATTCGGTATTTATTTTATTTTTCTCAGTTGGGAAATTAATATCAACGGTATCTTGGCATCGGCTAGCGTGTTGGGTGTTATTTTGGGACTGGCTGCGAAAGATACAGTGGCCAATTTTTTCGCTGGATTTTTTCTTATGGCGGATTCGCCCTTTAAAGAGGGAGACTATATATTATTGGATTCGGGAGAACGAGGCTATGTAAAACAAATGGGACTGCGTTCCACCCGTTTTATGACCCGGGATGATATTGAAATCACCATCCCCAATTCTGTGATTGCCGCCTCCAAGATTGTAAATGAAAGCGGTGGCCCCGGCGAAACAGAGCGAGTACGAATTACACTCCACGTAGCCTATGAATCAGATATTGATGCTGTAAAAGTTTTGCTTGTTAAAATTGCATTAGAGAATAAAAATGTTTTAAATACTCCGGAGCCCCGCGTGCGTTTCAGGGAGTTTGCCGATCATGGACTCAAGCTCCAACTCCTTTTTTGGATCCATAAACCGGAGATTCGCGGGCGAACAATAGATGCGGTGAATACAGAGATCTATAAACAATTCTCGCAAAATAATATTTCTATTCCTTATCCTACTATGAGGGTGCTCCTGCCACAAGAAAAGGGCAATTCTTGATCCTTAAACTCGTTGTACTTGCTCTTTATTTTTTAATTCTGCTGAGTATCGGGTTTTTTGCGTCTAAACGTGTCTCGAATATTTCAGATTATTTTGTAGGCGGAAAAAAACTAGGTTATTGGATTGCCGCGTTGTCGGCTAGGTCCACAGGAGAATCGGGTTGGCTCCTGATTGGCGTAACAGGCATGGGTGCCCTCATGGGTGTCAGCGCTTTTTGGATTGTAATTGGAGAAGTTATTGGTGTTTGGTTGTCCTGGCGATTTATGGCCAAAAAATTCAAACGTATGACCGATGAATATGATTCTATTACCATTCCTGATTTTCTGGTGAGTCATTTTAAATCCACCACCCATACGATTCGGATTGTGGCTGCTACGGCGCTCTCCCTTTTTGTAATTATTTATGTGAGCGCCCAGATTGACATCACTGGCAAAACGTTTGAATCTTTTCTCGGACTCGATTACTATACCGGAATTGCCATCGGTTTTGGAATCGTAGTCATGTACATTTTTTCCGGTGGATTTCTTGCGGTAGCCTGGTCCGATTTTTTCCAGGGTTCGCTCATGTTTGTGGGACTTTTGCTCCTTCCAGTGGTTGCATATTTCAGCTTTTCCGGAGATGCATCTATCATAGACGGATTGCGAGATATTGATCCCGGATTATTAAATATTTGGGGCGCAGGTGGATTGACACTCATGAACGCTGTTGCCATCTTAGGACTCTTGTCTATTGGGATCGGTTTTATGGGTTCGCCCCAAGTTTATGTCCGTTTCATTGCCATAAAAGATGAGGCGGAAATAGAAAAGGGAAAATGGGTCGCCCTATTTTATACATTACTTACGGATTCGGCTGCGGTGATGATCGGTATTTTCGGTCGATATATGCTCACCCAAGCAGGGGATAATCCGGTAATGATTTTGGGGAATGCAGGAGAAGATGTTCTGGCATTGGTTTTAGGACAAGTAATGCCTACCTTGATTATTGGAATTTATATTGCAGCGGTTTTATCGGCGGTCATGTCCACGGTGGATTCACTTTTGGTTGTGGCTTCCAGTGCAGTCACTCGGGATTTTTACCAGCAAATATTGCATCCCGACATTGATGAAAGAAAGCTGATGGATTTATCCAAAAAGGTAACAGTAATACTCGCTGTTTTGGCGTTGGGCGTAGCCCTGGCTGTTTCAGTTTTGTCCCCAACCCGAACGGTTTTCTGGTTTGTGATCTTTGGTTGGTCGGGCATCGCTGCCACATTTTGTCCCGTTATTATTCTATCAATATTTTGGAAAGATTTCACCGAAAAAGGTGCTATCGCTTCCATGGTAACGGGCTTTTTATGTATTCCGTTTTTCAAATTTGTGGTGCCAAATATTGCCAGCGTAGAGCCTTATATCAATAAACTGGATGTGATGCTACCCTCAGTATTGCTGGCCATGTTGGCGGGCTGGGCTGTGAGCGTATTCGTTAAGGATTAACTATATAGAAACGTAAAAACATGAAAAATATTTTGATTTTACTTTTTGTCCTTTCACTGATTTTCGGCCAGGAACGATCCGCGGATATTGTTATCATTGCTCCGACTTATACGATGGATAAAAACCAACCTTGGGCTGATGCCGTGGCCATCCGGGGAAATAAGATTATTTTTGTGGGGGATAAACAATCAGCTGAATTGTATCAAAATAATTCCACTCATATCATCGAATTGCCAAATGGGATGGTCTTGCCCGGGTTTATTGATTCCCACGTTCATCTTTTGTGGGGCGGTATTGAAATGAGCGACTGCCGCTTGTACGATTTAAAAACACCGGAGCAAATATTTCAAACTCTCCGTGATTTCAATGATGCCCATCCCAATGATGATTGGATTCGAGGCGGTGGCTGGGAACTCCCTGTCTTTCCCGGCGGCAATCCCCGCAAAGAATGGTTGGATGAGATCATTCCTGATAAACCCGTATTTTTATCTTCTGCTGATGGTCATTCTGCCTGGGTGAATTCAAAAGCGTTGGCGCTAGCCGGCATCAATGAACAAACAACTGATCCGGTCAATGGGCGTATTATACGTGATCCGAAAAGCAAAGAACCCTCTGGCGTATTGCGAGAAGATGCAATGAATCTGGTAGCAAACCTTTTGCCATTATATACGAAAGATCAAATTGATACGGGTTTGCATTTTGCTGCCAAGGAAGCGAACCGTTTTGGGATTACTGCCATCCTCGATGCAGGCACAGGGAGCATTGCAGCCAATGATTCCGTCGTAGGAAATTATGATGGTCTGGATGCTTACAGGGTTGCAACAGCCGGCAAACAAATATCCTTACGAGTTGCCGCATCGCAAAATGCGAACTCCAAATCCTGGAAAAATGATCTAAAGCAAATGAAGCAACGCAGGTTTTCCAACGAATTGGGCTGGATGAACACCGTGAAATTATTTGCTGATGGTGTGATCGAAGGAGGCACTGCTGCTTTGTTAGAACCGTACCTTGGATCTGATGATCGTGGTATTTTAAACTGGGACCCAGACACTTTGAAAATGGCTGTGGCAAAATTCGATAAAGAAGGCTTTCAAATCCACATCCATGCTATTGGTGATCGCGGCATACGAAGTACATTAGATGCATTTGAGTTTGCGCGCCAACAAAATGGTTTGAGGGATAAACGACACATGATGTCCCACGTTCAACTGATCCATCCCCAAGATGTACCCCGCTTTAAAGAATTGAATATTATTGCCAGTTTCCAGGCTCTTTGGGCCTATCCGGATAAGTATATCACTGACCTGACCTTGCCGGTATTAGGCCCCGTTCGCTCCAAGTGGAATTACCCAATTAACAGTGTTGTTTTAACCGGCGCCAGTATAGCCGGCGGTAGCGACTGGACAGTCTCTTCCCTGAATCCGCTGGATGCCATTGAAGTTGCTATTACAAGACGAGAACCCGGGAAAAAAGATGGCGATGCGCTGTACCCCGAAGAAGCCGTTGCGTTAGAAACCATATTACGCGCATATACTATGGCAGGTGCTTTTAGTTTATTTAAAGAGCATGAAATTGGGTCTCTGGAAAAGGGGAAATTGGCGGATATTATCATTTTGGACAGAAACCTGTTCCAGATTCCGGCACATGAAATTCATAGTGCAAAAGTTGTACAAACAATTTTTAATGGCGAAATTGTTTACAGCATAGGGGATAAATAGGAAAATTAACTTTTAATATTGCCAACACGATTCCGTGTGGCGTCATGATTCCACCCTCTTAAAACCAATTGAACATTGCTGTGTTGATTGTCATCTATAATTTTGTCTTTTCCGGAATAAAGTTGGACCAAAATCGTCTTCCGCGGTTTAGTAGATACGTTTGGCAGGGAACCGTGGAGTGTGCAACAATGAAAAAACGCCTTTTACAAGGGCAAAGCCCTGCATTTTAAATTGGTAAGAGAAAGACAATTAATTAGATAGATACAGACTTTTCACCCAATCAGAATCTTCATCTGTTAGTAAATGTCCCAGGGTCGCAGCCGCTTCTACTTGGGCTGTATTCCGCTGACCCAAAAGGGCACAGCCTGTAGGCGCATCCGAAAATAATGCATTCACCACACCATTCATTACCGGGTTGGGATGACCGCCAAAACGGGTTTCTAATTTTGATTTGTTTTCCTGCATTTTTTTCAAAAAATCCAAATCGCTAAACTCTTTTTCACGACTCCGAAAATCCCCATCTTCAAATTGGGCAGGTTCGGTGTATTTCCCCGTAAGTAATCCATGTTTAAGGGGCGAGAAAAAACAAATCCCCAAATTATGATTATCCACATATTCTTTTAATCCGCTGGATTCATAGGTATCGTCCACCACGTTGCGTAAGGGTTGAACCACATCCGGATCGCACCGTTCAATAAAGTGCATAATCTTATTCGATGACCAATCCGACAATCCAATAAAGCGCGTTTTTCCCTCCTTTTGGAACTGTCGAACTGTGTTTACTGCATCCTCAAAATATTCATCATTCTCTCCAAAATTGCAGTGGTGGAGATACATGAGATCCACACAATCTGTCTTCAAATTGATGAGAGATTGTTCCATATTATTGCGCATGACACCAATATCGTACCAGCGCTTTTTACCACCTCGGTCCCAACCCACTTTTGTAGCAAGAAAAATATCATTCCGCGGAAGGGTGTTCCACATGGAGCCGATCACTTGTTCCGAGCGACCGTTCCCATATACATCCGCTGTATCCCAGTGATTAATGCCCAATTCCCAGGCGCGTTCTAGTGCTGCTTTTGAATCTTCATCCGTTTGCCCACCCCACCCCACAGCCATTTTCCCGCTCTTGTTGGCACCGCCGTAAGACCATGTTCCTAAACTGATGGCGGAAACTTCGGCACCTGTTTGACCTAAAATTATTTTTCTCATAAATTTCCTTTTAGAATGAATCCAAAATTTAAGGTAAAATTCATGCTCATTATGAGTATACAAAAATTAAAGATCGTTGATATAGGCCATTCAAATTATAGTATAGAGAATGCACTTTCCATACTGGAAACATCAATAAGTCAATCCGCATTTGAAGGTCGTATCCGTGTCATTAAAATTATTACTGGACATGGTACCGGTAAATTGCGAAGTGCAGTTCGGGATTGGTGTAAAGATCAGGAAGGACGATTTCAGGCGGTGATCCATGGCGAAGATTATACCATGTTTAATCGAGACGCTTCAGACATGAGAGCCGACTGTGATTTGCGGGACGATGTAGATTATGGGAAGGGGAATCGTGCCGTAACATACATTTGGCTTTGGTAGGATGAATGAGCATTATCCCATAAATTCTATTAATTATTTTATTGAATTATGATTTCTCAATCAACCAAATACTATCATTTATTTAAAAATGTCATTCCCAATGCCGTTGGTGGCATCAAAATATTTGGGATAAATGATGACTATATTAAACCCCAGAAATACGATGATGTGAATAATCTGGAAAATCGAATCTGGGCTGATTTATTTCAAAATGTTGAATTTCTTTTAGATCAATATGCATCCCGGGAATATTTATTAGGGCTACGTACGTTGCCTATTCCCAATAATATGTTTCCAGAATTTGAAGCTATTTCGCCGTTGATTGAAAATTCTACAGGGTGGACATTAGTGCCTGTGGCTGGGTTTCTAGATGAAGAATTATTTTTTGATATTAATAAAAAACGCCAGTTTCCTGTCACCGACATTATTCGCCAATCTCCTAGATTCGAAAAAAAATATAAAGGGATAGGCATACAAAATGATGAAGGTTATACTCCGGAACCGGATATTTTTCATGATATCCAGGGGCACATCCCATTTTTAATGAATAAAAAATATGCAGAATTTATGTGGGAGATTGGTGTCCTTGGGGATGAGATTATTAAAGATAAACGCGGGCTTGGTCCAGAATTAGTTGCGCACAATTTAAAACGATTACAGAATTATGCCTGGTGGACCTATGAGTTTGGCTTGGTTAAAAACACGGGAAGGTCAGACCGATTTCGTCGCGTTACTAATGATATAGATTATGAGATTTATGGTGCCGGTATTATTTCTTCATTTGATGAGATTACCAACGTGGTTTCTTGTGCAATGGGCGATTCAGTTCGGTCCAAATTCCTGACATATAATATGGAAGAAATGGCCATGACCTGTTTTGACTATAGCAATATTCAGGATAGGTATTATGTGGTTGAATCAATGGATAATCTTTATAGTTCTTTTAGGAACAATCAGGATCTTTTTTGGTTCGAAGGATGAGATGGTTTACCGATTAATCCTTTTATTTAGTTTCATTATTATAGCCTTGAATTGTTCGGGAGGTGCATATCAAAAGCTTGCTGTTGATAATCCAAGAGTACTCCTTGCCATGGAAGACTCTCTCACAAATGCCTCTCAGCTAAAACCACCCACTGTGAATGCCCTTGTTTTGGCTCATAATGCTGTCGGCGCTTCGGACCTGAACAAAAAAGATTATTCATCTGCTATACAGCATTTCAAAGATGCGATTCGTCTCAACCCTTCCGATACAATAGCGCTTTATAATGTATTAATAGCAGAAGGACACCTATTATATAAAAGAGGGGAAAGAAATGGTCTTTGGGATGCGATAGAAAAGTATCATAAGGCATCTCGCCTGAAACCAAATATAGGTGAACCGTTTTATTATATAGGTCAATCTTATCTTAAGAATGGGAACAAAGATTTTGACCTAATTTTAGAATCCTATGAAAAAGCCATTTCCTTAGAGCTTGATCCAACCCTAATGCCCATCGTTCTTGCCGCTATTGAAAAGCAAAAAAATCGAGAAAAAACCCTTAAGGATTTCTGGAAATAAATATAACAGAAGCAGACCAGTCTCCTCTATAACTGCTTGACACATTCCCCTTTTGGCGGTAAAATCTTTTAGCTTTAGTGCATTTTGATGCTTAAAGTGTTCATAATCCGAGGTAAAAACATGACACTAACCAAAAGCCTACAGAAGCGATTTGTTTTCGCTATAGCGGTCTTTCTATTTATAGGTGCCTTTGCATTTGGCAAAGGAGTCACTTTGTCAGGAATCATAGTTGATTCTGATGGACAAACAGTAAAAAAAGCAACAGTAACTCTTTTGTCTGGTGGCGAAGTCGTAAAGGAAGATAACACAAGTCGTAAAGGCAAATTTAAATTAAAGAAACTTGATTTGGGGGACTATGTTCTCCAGGCGTCCCACGAAAAATTCGGGTCAGCTGAAATGATTATCGTCCTTTCCGAAAATAAAGATATTGGTAAATTATCTCTTGGTCTAGAAGTTGAAAGTGGACCAGTCGTGGAGGGAGGTTCGGCAGGGAGCACACTAACCCTTCCACAAACCGCCCAAGCCATGGGGAGCCCAAGTAAAGATTTTATTTTGAATGAATTGAATTTTGAAATCAAGAAATTATCTGCAGAATTCAAGCATCTATCCCAAGAAATGGGAGATTTAAAAGCTTTAAGTAAGATGTGGATCAATCCACTCACTATTTATTCAAAAGAGATTATTTTAAAAAATGGCAGCACTGTTTTTGGTAAAATTATTTATCAGGATGACAAGTCACTTAAGGTAGAAACTCTCATTGGTTACCTCATTATTGATCGTGCTCAAGTCGTTCGGATTGTAGATAATGTAATAACGGAAGACACTCAAGAATATATCCCAGAGCAGATTCGTGAAAGTTATACGCCACCTCCCATGCCTAAGTTGGCTCGCCCTCAATACACATCTCCCAATAATTCCATGAGGGATGCCAGTGCAAAGTTTTCTGCAAATTGTGTTTTGGTTGGTAATATTTCAGAAAAGAAAGACAGTCAGGGGAATATTATTTTTACAGGGGAAATTAAAAATATTGGTGGACGTCGCTCCGATTTTGTAAAGGTAGATTTTGTTTTCCGGAAAAACTGGAGTGGAGAAACAAAAACATTAACAACTTTTGTAAAGGGCTCCTACAATACTTTTGATACAGGGATTGTTTCAGATGCCAGTTTACTTCCAGGTGCAGTAGGCCAATTTGACCTTTATGTTCCTCAGGGCTTTGGTGCTTTTATTGGATATTCCTATGTTATTGACTGGGAAGAATACCAGTAAATGGTTCAGAACAATTATATGATCAAGAGATGATTGAATGATACGATATATTAAAAATGTTGCTGGGATTATCCTGGTATTTTCAATGGTGCTTGGCTCTACTCGCGTGGCGTATACACGCCCGGGTCTTATGATGCGAGTCCCATCATCTAGTAATCAAAAAGCTCCCTATTTATTTAGGACTGGGTTCGGGACAGAAATTCACAATTTTGATCCATTAAACGCCGCAAAAGGTGTGTACTTTGATATGGAATTCAATAAAGGATTTTCATTTGGTTTCTCCGCAGTTCAGGGTGGCGATACAACATCCATTGGGCTCCTTGCTCAATCTCAATATGTTGCCCCGGTTGAATTTGGATTTCATTTTGCGAAGCGGGTTTTTGTTTATAATGATATTTCATTATCCGTTGGGTTACAGGATGTAGTTTTTCAAAATGAGCAAACATCAAACCAGGTTCTTAGTTTGAATACGTCTCTCCTTTCCTTTTTTACTGTTCTTGCCAGCGAAAAGGACCTTGGGGAATATAAAATGAATACTTATATGGGATTTGGCACAGGTGGACTTGCGCCAATGGATACTTTAGGAAATACCCCCATTGATACTTTAGAAACTGAGTCAGAGTCTGATGGGACAAACGCTGGCGTATTTCTTGGATTTGTTTTAAAAACACCCTACTTCGGAAAAAAGGGTGGAATGGATATTGTGGGTGAATTCGATGGAACGGGTGTCAATGTGGGACTCCGCATCCCCCTTACCTCGGATTATCGCCTGAACCTCGGGTTCACCCACATAGAAAAATTACCTGAATGGGGGAGTAGATACTGGGTTGGCCATCCGGGATTTACGCTTGGGCTTGATATGGCTGTACCACGTGATCCCAAAAGAAAATTACTTGGAGGCCCATCAGGGCCAGTGGATATTTATGGTCCGAGAGGGGCCATGCCACAAGGGAATGGGTTAGAGACAGTGTCTCTTCATAGGGATTCAACAGTGGCAATGGCTGACTTTGCTGTATCAACTTTAAGGGATTCCATGTCACTCATGAATAATGAAATGAGAAATTTGATGGTGCGATTGTCTGCTATGGAGCAAGAGTCTCAATTTTTGTCTGATTCAATTAAATCTATCAAATTGGATGCAAATATTTCTGAAAAGAATATGAATGAAGCAATGCGTCATTTATCTAGATCTCTTCGATATTTTTATGCAGGAGATTATAGAGAAGCTCTAAAAGAGGTTGATCTATCTTTAGAGTTAAATCCAAATTTGGCTCTTGCTTATGCCCGAAGAGGATCCATTTATTATAAATTAGGGGATGTACAGAGAGCGACTATAAACTGGAACTTGGCCCTTCGGTTAGACCCGGAATACACTGATGTCAGGAATATTTTAAAAGCTCTGCACGAAAATAATCTGAAATCTGCAAGCTTGCTAGAGGAGTAAGTCTATGGATATTGCACTACTTGTTGGAATAGTTTTAGGTCTGGTCTTTATGATCGGAAGTATTTTTATCGCAATCGCACAAGGGGGTGCCGGGAGCTTTGGGAGCTTTATATCAGGCCCAAGTTTTGGTATCGTTTTTGGCGGAATGATTGCATCTGTTTTTGTATCATTTCCACTTCCTCATGTGATTGGTCTGGGTGCTGCTATTGGTGCAGTAATGAAACCAGCTGATGATAAAATGGGACACCTGGTAGATTCCGCATGTGACATTTCTGAAAGCGCTCGGAAAGGGGCTGCTGAACTTGAAAAGTCAGTGGATGGTATTAAAAATTATTTTTTTAAAGATGGTGTTCAGATGGTTGTAGATGGATATTCTTTAGAAGAGGTCACTGAAATTATGGAAACAAGGATTGAATACCGTGAAAAACGTGAGAAAGTTCAGTCTGATATGATGAAATCTATGGGAAATCTGGCTCCGGCTTGGGGGATGATTGGTACCCTTATCGGTTTGGTACTTATGTTAGCTGGATTCGGTGGAGAAGGCAGTGGTGCAGATTCACTGGGCGCTGGAATGGCTGCTGCATTGATCACGACATTTTATGGTGCTGTATTTGCAAATCTATTTTTCTTACCCATGTCGGATAAATTGAGCCTTAAAAGTGTTCAAACGTCAATGGCTGCTGCATTGCTTGTTGAGGCAGCGAGATTAATCCACCAAAAGAAACACCCCATTATTGTAAGAGAAAAATTAAACTCTTTCATTCCTCCGAAAGAATGGAAACGCGGAGATTGATTTAAATGGCTGGCGTAGAATTTAAAAAAGGATATAAGCGAGGGTTTAGGGCTGGAGAAGAATCTGTGGATGAGGGACTGCCCGGTTGGTTCGGAACTTTTGCGGATATGATGACTTTGCTATTTGCCTTTTTTGTACTGTTGGCAGCAATTTCAACCATGGATCCTGTAAAATTGCAGGAAATGGCAAACGCCACCGGAAAATCACTTGGTAGCAAAATTAAGAAAGAGAATGCCGCTGAGTTGGAGGGTGAATATGAAAAATTAACGAGCCTTGTGGATGTGAAAAAAGCGTTGGAAGAATCTATTAAAGAAATGGAAGAAGCTATGAAAGAAGAGGGCAAAGATGGAGATCCACCCATGGATATCACAACAAGCCCAAAAGGAGTTACAATCAACATAAAAGGCGATTATGCTTTTCCATCAGGCAAAGCCGAAATGAAACCGGAACTCAAGACCCTTTTAACCGAAGAAATCACACCCAAAATTATGGCTAGTCCGTTTATTATAGAAGTAGCAGGTCACTCAGACAGTGACCCCATGCCAAAAAAATGGCAAAATAATTATGCGTCAAATTGGGAACTGTCAGCAGCTAGAGGCGCAGCAGTTGTGCGGGAATTGATTACCCAAAAGGTTCCAGCAAAACGATTGATCGCTGCTGGTTTTGGCGATTGGTCACCTAGAGGGCTGGATACACTTTTTATGGATCCAACAAAACTGACTTGGGAAACCGTATTAAAATACAACTCAACAGTTGAAGAAAAGCGGGCGAACCGTCGGATTCAGGTTACATTTTTAAAACCAAGCCATCATTCGGCGAAAGATTATGCGGATTAATTATAAAATATTTTACAGAGGTAAGGAAAAATACCAAGGAGTCTTATATGAATAAAGGGTTTAAACAATTAACACCCATAATTGGGGCGATCGTTGCTATATCGCTGTTACTTGGGGAAGGCGGCAGTTATCTTTCTCAAAAACTGATGGTGGAAAACAACATCCGCGAACGAGTGCAGGATGCCCTTTCAAAAATTATTGATTCTCATAAATATGTTATCAATGTTGATGTTGAACTAGATATCATGGATGAAGTCAATGAGCAAATCACTATTTTAGCCCCTAGAGAATCATCAACGCCAAGTGTTGTATCTCCAGCGGAGGAAACAGCCAATGCTCTGATTGAGATCCAAGAAAAAATGATGAATGAGAATAAATCTTCAACTGGCAGTCGATACTCCATTGGATTACCCATCCCTGGATTTGAAATAGATGTTATGGATGAAAAGCCTGCTGCTGTTGCTAAACCCAGTCCCCAGCCTATTTCTCCGGAGACCATGGAACCACTAGCTCAATCATTGAGTGATGATTCTCCCAGAGAATACGTAGACAAAGTTTTATCTAGAAAGCGTCCATCTAGAGCGGAAGTAAAACGTATAGATCTAACCTTGATTCTTCAGGCGGGTGCTGCACCGGAATTGATTGAGAATATTCGCCAACTGACCATGGCTGCTTCAAAATTCAATAGAGATCGTGGCGATAAGTTCACCATTATGACGGCCAGTTTTAAGGAGCGTAGAGACCAACGGTCAGCTGAGCAGATTATGCTTAAGAATATTGCTGAAAAGATTGACATTCTAGAACAAAAGAGAGAAGCTGAATCTACGGACTGGAGAGACCAGATTAATCAATATAGAAATGAAGAATCGAGTCGCCGAAAAGAAGACAGATCCTTTTTTGAAACACAACTTTCTCAAATGGAAGAAAAGGCGAAAGCACAGGCTTATTCCGCAGAAAAGAAAGAAATGCTGCGTCGAGATTCCATGAAAGTTTCCAAGCTCAATAATGAAATTCAGGCCTTGAAGGATATGTTAACCATGTCCATGGAAGATGATGGAGGTAACAAACAGGCTAAAATTGATTCTTCACGTTTTGCGCTGTTGGATAATGAATTTCAGTTATTACGCAAGATGCTTTTACAAGCAATGCTCCAAGATTCGCTGGATGCACAAAAAGATGCTCAATCCCAAATTGTATCAAAGTTAGCTGAACGGGAAAAAGAGAAGGCGATACGAGATTCATTGATTGAACAAAAAATAGCCGTGTTGGATGCAGTTCAAGCTGATTTGGACGCATTACAGGTTGAAATGTCCAGTGGGATGGATTCATCCCAATTGCTACTCATAATTTTAGCGGTTTTATCGGCTCTTTTACTCTTTGCTCTCGTTTTTGTCATGGGGCGATCCAAGCAACAGGCACCTGTGCCACCTTGGATGTATCCACCTCCTAGGAGCAAAAAGAAAAAAAAGAAATCAAAAAAAAAGAGTAAAAGTTCCAATTCCGATGAAGAAGCTCAAGTAGATGCTCCTGTGCAAGCTGTAACATCTGCCCCTCAAACTCCTGCACCGGCAATGGAGGTTGGTGAAGATCCAAATGTTCTTAGAAGTGAAATTGATGATATCCGAAAATCAGTCGTATCTATGACTGTGGGACAACCAGACAAAACATCGACAATTGTGAAGGAATGGTTGGAACAACCGGCGCCTGCACCTGTGGAGCCTGAAGCAGATAGTTCATCTGAAGATGGCGATGATGACGAAGAATAAGCAAGAGGAAAGAAAACATGATTAATGATTATAATATGCTTTCAGGCCTTCAAAAGGTGGCCATCCTCTTCTCTGTAATAGGAGAAAGTCTGGCCATGTCTTTAGTAAAAGGTCTTTCAAAAACAGAGATTCGAAAAATTCGATCCACGATTCGGGAAATGGGAGAAATTTCTTTTTCTGTTAAAAAACGGGTCATGGAAGAATTTTATTTCGGATTTTTAAGCGAACAATTTCAGTCCGATAAAGAAGATGGACCGATACAACCCTTCAATTTCCTGAATGAATTAACGGATGAACAATTGGTAGCATTGCTTGATAAAGAAGATGCGCCTGTAGTTGCAATGATGCTTGCCCAACTATCGCCAGAAAAGAAAATGCTGGTTCTGGACAAGGTGGATGCAAAAGAAAAGGGACGCATTCTTATTGAATTGGGCTCCTTGGGTACGATTCCATTAGAAGGTGTTGTTGAAGTTGCAAAGCGGCTTCAAGAGAAATCTGCATTCTTGCCCCGTACAGTTGATTTCTCTCGTGGCGGTGGAAAAGATATCGCCGAAATCATTGGAGGTATGAGTAGTTCTGATGAAGAAAAGTATCTTCAGGCTATTGCCAATGAAGATCCTGATTTAATGAAGGAAGTGAAAAGATTCCACCTTACCTTTGATGACATTCTTGAAAAATTTCCCGATAATATCATGCGTGACCTAATGAACACTGTGGATCTGACAGATGTGGCGCTTGCTATGAAGGGCGTTGACCAGGAAAAGGTTGATAGTATTATTGGCAACTTACCCCAAAAGAAACAGGCCATGTTTGAACCGTTGGAAGGCGCAGTTGCTAAGCGGGAAGTTGACGGTGCGAGAAAGAAAATTGTGGCTATTGCCCGAGCAATGGAGAAAGAAGGGGCATTCAGTATGGAGGACTTTGCTGAAGGTGGCAGCGATATGGTTGAATAAGATCCTATTTCATCAGTATATAAAGAGAGCCCCTACTTTATTAGATAGGGGCTTTTTTATTTATAGATCTTTATTATAATTTTCAAGGTGAATATCCGGGCTATTACCCAAATTATCGAAGGGATTAAAACCACCGACGGCGCCGGAGTAAATCTCACCCGAATTATTGGAAGTTCGGAATTGAATATGCTGGATCCCTTTTTACTTTTGGATGAATTCGGGAGCGATAATCCGGATGATTATATTGCCGGCTTTCCCCCGCACCCGCACCGTGGATTTGAAACCATCACCTATATGCTCAATGGCAAATGGCAGCATAAAGATTCTGCCGGAAACGAAGGCAAGTTAGGGGAAGGGTCTGTCCAGTGGATGACAGCGGGCCGGGGTATCATCCATAGCGAAATGCCCATCCAAACGGATGGACTTGCACGAGGCTTCCAGCTCTGGCTGAATTTACCCAAAGAGAAAAAAATGATTGAACCTGCTTACCAGGATATTGATGCTGGGCAAATTCCCATAGTCAAAGAGAGGTCTGGAACGGTGAAAGTCATTTCGGGGAATTACAATGATACCATGGGTCCCGGAAAATCTCATACACCTGTTTTGATATTGGACATTCAAATGAATGAAAATAGTGAATTGGTTATTCCGGTTGAAAATGGCTGGAACGCCTTTGGTTTTGTGTATGAAGGAGAAGTTCGATCCGGAAAAACTATATCCAAAGGCCAGTTAGCTGTATTTGAAAAAGATGGGAATATTCATTTCGAAACAACCGAAAAATCCACCGGAATTTATTTTGTTGCTGGTGAACCTTTGAATGAACCGGTAGCCCGCGGTGGTCCTTTTGTTATGAATACTCGAGGAGAAATATTGCAAGCGTTTACAGATTACCAAAATGGAGTTTTAGATAAATGACCCTATCAGCTTTTTCCAAAAAAGTATTTTACGAAATCATGTTGAATATGGTTCGCAATTTGAACCGGTAGCGAACCGCTACAATTGTCCCGATATGACCTGATATTTTGGCTAAGTTGCAGGCATTATAGAAATAACAGAATGATGAAATATCTATTAATTCAATTTTGAAAATAAACCTAAAAAAAAAGGACACAATATGTCAGAATCTAAAATCGCACAAAAAATGCCCTATGTTCAAAAAGCTGAAGCAGGTAAAACCTATGCTTGGTGTGCATGCGGCAGATCAGAAAACCAACCATTTTGCGATGGTAGCCATGCAGTAACAGATCTCCGCCCAGTTATTGTGAAGATAGAGGAAGAAAAGAATGTGGCCTGGTGTGGGTGTAAACAATCGGGGAATAAACCCTTCTGCGATGGGACCCATTCAACATTATAACAGGTCTGAAACGACCCAACAAAAACGAGGATAATTTCACACATGACGCGCTGCGAATGGGCTGACACCAGTCCCTTATATCAACAATACCACGATGAAGAATGGGGCGTTCCCACACACGATGACAAGTCCCTTTTTGAGTTTCTCATTCTGGAAGGTGCCCAGGCGGGATTGAGTTGGGAAACCATTTTAAAAAAAAGAGAAGGTTACCGGGAAGCTTTTGACCAATTTGATGTGGAAAAAATCGCCATGTATTCTGAATCCAAAATTGAAGAACTGCTCCAAAATCCAAAAATTATTCGTAACCGTCTCAAAATAAATTCGGCAGTTTTGAATGCAAACCTATTTTTAGATATTCAAAAGGAATTTGGGAGTTTTGATACATACATTTGGCAATTCACACAGGGAAAAACCATACATAATTCATATAAGAAAATGAAGGATCTCCAATCGAATACAGCTGAATCCGATGCCATGAGTCAAAATCTTAAGAGGCGTGGTTTCAAATTTATTGGCACCACAATTTGCTATGCTTACATGCAATCTATGGGTATGGTGAATGATCATACGATAGATTGTTTTCGGTATAAAGAACTCGCTAATAAAAACGAGATTGCGTCGTCACCTCGTTTCTCGAAATGACATGTATATTTTATGATTTAGCAAAAAGATTGGTTTGAATGATAAAACCTTTATCATACTGAGCGGAGTGAAGTCTCTCAGAATGGAAACTAGTAATCCATATCCATTCCACCGCCGCCGCCACGGCCATAGCTTTTACGATCCCATTTATTTTTTTGCTGCTTCCCGAAATTATATCTTAAGTTGATAGATGTGGTGCGTCGTCCACGTTTCCGCTCAGCGTACATATTTTGGGTATAATATTCGTAATCGTTGCTTGTATCAATAATAAATTTTCGATTATTAAAAAGATCATTCACTTTTAAGGTTATGGACAAACGATTATTCATAAATGACTTTTCGAGACCTAAGTCTGCTCCATAATTCGCAGGAATTGTTCCGGAGGTAATTTTCATTGTTCCACGACCACCCACCGTTAATTCCAAGCGCGCCACTGTTGGAATATTCAATGTTAATTGTCCGCGATTATGCATGCCGTAGGATGTACCGGTCATATCATTTTCATACTGGCCCCCCTCGGTTTCGGATCGCCACCACCAGGTTGTAAGCATGAAACTAATGAGTGGCACGGGTCGATACCCCACAATGACACTCCCACCAAGACTTTTTGCGCTCTCAGCGTTCCCCGCAGATAATACTTCATAAGACTGCCCATTATATTGGATTATATCTCGATCCCACCAAGCGATGGCATCTTTTGTATGTTTATAGGATACGCCTGTATTAAAATTAAATTTTCTGGAATTACTGGAAAAATTAAGTTCCATAACATCACTGTATTCGGGTCTAACGAAAGGGTTCCCGGTCCGAATATGCGTGGTATCCAGCATCTCATTTGGGAATGGATTTAGAGATCGTGTACGAGGCCGATTCACGCGTTTAGAATATCCAAATTGTATTTGTTCTCTCTCAGTGAGATTAAAATTCAAAAACACGCTTGGATAGACATGGGTGTAAGGATTATCAAAGTCACCATTCTCAACTGCTTGATTTATGATATAATGAGTAATTCCCGTGGCACTTGTCGTATCGCCATTTATCCTTGCAACGGTTTCAACTTGTTCGAATCTAACGCCTCCTTTTAAACCAAGGCGGTCATTGATCTTGTAACCCAATGTAGTATATAATGCATAAATATCTTCATTGTATAAATAATCATAATTCCCCTCACGAAAAAACAAATCATCATTTAATGATTTAAGCGTTGTTTTAAATCCGGCTTCCAAATCAATGTTTTTGCCCAATTTGTTTTCATAATCTAAAGATGCAATAATATTACGATGAATATGATGATCCTTCGCCTCCCTTCCTAAATTCTCTTCTGTTTCTTTTTCATTCCCAATAGAATAGCTAAGGGTCGCATTCAGTTTTTTATCTTTAGAATCAAACTTATTTTCATAGCTTATGGAATGATCCCAATCATATTCCTGGCCTGTCTCTTGTACAGCCAATATGCTATTAAAAGGCTTAATTGTTTCTACAATTTCATCACTCGTTTGGTCCCGATTACCATAGGTTGATGTATAACTAATCGTGGTGGTAGGGGTAGGGTAAAGGTCCCCGCCAAAACGGAATGAAATATTATTAGAATTTCTAATTCTTTTTGTGACCTGGTGCAGATACCTGATGCTGTCACTGGGGTCAAAATAAAGGTAATCGAATTGTCTTAAACCCTTACTATATCGCTCGCCCGTTCGGTAACTGGTGCTGCTGAAAATGTTCCAGGTGTCCGTACGATAGTTCAGGTTGCCGCTGATGTTATTTTTATTGTATTCACCTGCAGATAAGGATGTGTTGCCGTTAAACCCTTCAAATGCACCTCGCCTAAGAATAAGATTAATGATA
>Ga0208879_1001442_pt1 | contig 22356 bp, 23 predicted proteins | sample Knorr_S15_td_Bot_FD_185605 | JGI IMG/M metagenome (GOLD analysis project Ga0208879, IMG submission 185605) | Marine microbial communities from Southern Atlantic Ocean transect - Knorr_S15_td_Bottom_ad_5009_LV_A (SPAdes) (version 2) | ecosystem: Environmental > Aquatic > Marine > Oceanic | place...
GCTCGCAACTTCTTGTTGAATCGGAGTGCTATCTTCTAATGCGTCCTCGACCACAGCAGTAAGGTCATCATCGGCTTCGATGATCTCAATCACCGCTTTATTTTCAGCATCCTCTTCAGTGCTCACAAGAACTACCTGCCATCGTTACAAGCAAAAGGACTTCGCAAGAAGAAATGCTCAACTACCTCTTTTGTGCGGGGGTTTTTGGATACCGAGTCTTTCCCTTACCAGTTTGATTTTGCCAGAAGCAGTGTTTGTTTTCAAGCCTAATTTTTCTAAAACTTCTCTTGAAGGTGGGTAATCTTGAAGTTTTACTCTGATAATCGCCTTTTCATCTACCAAGTCATACAAACGATAGCCCTTTGGAAGAATCTCATTTAGTGAATCTCGAGTAGTTGTAGATGGAACTTCTAAGCCTATCCAGCGGCGCTTTCCGCGCTTTGCCTTACTCAACTTTTTGCCGGCCACATCCCCCCGAGGAGGGCTATGCTTGATAGCCTACTGCGTCGCCAACCATAACGTGGGCGATTTGGAGGGCAGCCAAGAAGTAAAGGTGGAAACATCTGTTTTAGGATTCGCTCGCATTATTGCAGTTCTACTCTCGCCACGCACATTCCCCCATCTTCTGCTATTGATTTTGGTCAGTACTTCTTTATTCCAACTCGTAAAAATCAAGCCACAGCACATCGAATCTATCGCAATTGCATTTATTTCATTTTCTTTTTCCTATGTCATCATTGCATTAGCAGCAAGAAAACAACGCTGGACCGACTTAGTCCACACAATTCCTTTCAGAGAAACTGAAACCAAAGGAGCGAGCGCTTGGTTGATTCATCAATTCCAACAATTAGTCAAAGTGTGGATTCCTCCTTTGCTGTTAGCAGTCGTAATCTCAGTTGGATTATTTGCATTATTTGGTCAAGGAAAGCCATTGGAATCTTGGTCAGTCGGCTTACCTTTGGGGCTGGCATTCTTATTCATCGCTTGGTCGATGGGCCAAGCGATATCATTCAGGATGACTATCCAAGGAGTCCTAATTGGACGCCCTTCATTCGTGGATTCTAGAGCTAGGCAACCTCATCTCATTTCTTCTTCCTTCATGCAGGTGTCAATCGTTCAAGTCGCCGGATTTGCCATGATGTGGGCTATTCAATCTGCCGCTGCAGCCTCAAATGTCGCCCCCATTCAAGTATTAAAGGAACAATATGCATACCTCTTGGTTTTGGCGGCTGGACAAATCTCAATCTTAGTTTGGGCACGACCAAGCAGGGAATTTGCCGGGCAAAGCAAAGGTGGTGCAAAATCAAGTTTTAGTATCGGTTTGATGATGCAATTATTCGCCGCTTGGCACTTGCTTTCAATCTGGCGAAGAATCAGTGATTTTGGAGAGCCAGAAGTAATCTCAACAATCGAAGAATTAACCTTAATGGTACTGACAGTTGTACTAGCAATATACGGGTTATCTAGCCGCTCCTTACAAGTGGATAGTCCATATTTTAGTGAGAAAAATGCCCTCTTCTGGGGCTTGGTTTTTGGATTCGGTTATGCAGGTTCAATAACCATGATTACCTTCTTGCTCAGCGATGTTGCAACTGTCTTGATGTTTGGCCATGCAATAACCTATTTGACACTGCTTCATTTGCATCGTAAAACCCTGATGAAATTGCCCTGGACAGCCCCTCAGAAGTCCGAGTCAGTTATTGCTGATATGAAAAAAGATGAAGACGCGATAAAGCCTGCTGAAGAAATTATCGAAGTTGAAATAGAAGTAGAAAAAGACCAGATATTAGTCGAAGAAGAAGCACTTCTTGAGGATGATGGAGAAGAGGATATTGAAGTTGTTGAAGAGAGTGATGAGGAAGAACAAATCGAAGTTATTGAAGAACAGGATGAGGAGGAGGAAATAGAAGTTATTGAAGAGGATGATGATGAGGAAATAGAAATCCTCAACTAATCCCTGAAACTACTGCAACCGCCCTTAATTGCCCCTCTAATTCTGGACTCATTCTGGCTCCCAAAATAACCAGAGCATCTGGGTGTAATCCTTGGGTGAAAGCATTGGATACTGCCTCGACTTGGGCCACAGTCATACCTCTTCCACCTTCGATTTGCAATAAACATGAACGAGCCCCAATGATTGCTAAATCGTCCAAGGGTGATTTCAACGCCTTGGCAAAGACTTCTAGGGGTTCTGAAGCTGCGGCTTGTGCAACCAGCATCGTGGCTTTCCCTTTGCGTTCAACGACCGCTCTCAAATCCATTAAATCAAGGTTAATCAGCCCCATTTGACAGATTGTTTGGACGATACCATCTACCAACTCCACAATCCAATGGGCGCCTTTACGCCAATCAGCACCTCGTTCTCTGGCCTGCCAAGCCAAGCGGTCCAACATCAACCGCACACAGACATCTGAAGATTCTTCGAGGTCTTTCAGTGCTTGTGATGCAACTTCGATACGGGCAATTTGGCTTTCAAAAGGAAGGGCTGCAATCGAAAGAACGAGTGCTCCACGGGCTCTTGCTTGACGAGCAAATTCTGGTGCTGCTCCACTACCCGCACCACCACCGAGACCAGCCATTAAAATTACCAATTCTATCGGTTGCATGATGATCTCAGTATTTGGCCCATGGGCTCTCATTCTTTGGTGTGCTAGTTGGGATAAAGAAGCACAACCTGCATCATGTTTATCAACTCCTAAATCAAGTCGGTGAGCCTTTACTTCTTGACGCTCAACTTCTGGATGGTCGATGAGCAACAAATCAACATTAGCAGCGACTTTTTTGTGGGCTTGAATTGCCCAAGCACAGCCAAGACCACCTACTCCTGCAATCAGGATATCGGCTTCACCATCGGCCCTCATCAATACTGCCTGTGAGCAAAGCAGGTCTTAATCATATGAGCAGTAGCGTAAGTATCTCCTTCTTTGGTCACGGGCCCACGCATTATCCGGTTCTTGTTGCAAAACTTTCTCATAATATTCTACGGCTTTCTCAAACTCAGAGAGCAGTTTTCCGTATAGGTGACCGAGATTATTTAGCACCGGAATGCAATCTGGAGCCTCTTCTAGCATTGTAAGAAATGCCGTTTCTGCAGCCCCAAGATCAAGTCTCTCCATCATCTCCTCTGCCTCATCCAAAGCAAGAAGTTGTTCTGGGCTGAGGTCGTAAGTATTCTTGAAAGGAAGTTCGGCCATGCTCTGCCCATGTCATTCCTGAATCCAATAATTCAATGTTGATTGAGAAACGCCTCACTGCAAAGCCCCCTCCCTACGGGAGGGTCGCAAATACTTATGTGCCAATCGCGCCTCGACTCGATTGCTGGTGAGACCATGGTCACGATATCGAACAGATGCAGGGTCGGTATATCCACTCTACTGGTGGTTCTGATTATTATTCCAGGTAGCAGCCTAGGCTTTTCAGGCGGCATTGGTGGCACTCAAGACAATAGCGGAGAAGAAATTTCTGATGTTGCAGAACAAGGATGCCTTTGCCATAACGGAGATGGGCCAACAAACTCAGTAACCGTGCTAATGGACAAGGTCCCATACACTTACATCCCCGGTCAAACTTATGAAATGAAACTGCAAATCATTGGCGGCCCAACCAAAGAAGGGCGCAATACAGGTGGCTTCTCTATGCGAGTAGATTTAGGCAGCCTTGCAGCTGGTGCAGGTTCAGAAGCAAATCTTCACGAAGCCGTTGAAGGAGATGGCCAAACATTGACTCATACTACAGATGGAGCCCAAACTAGTGATATGGCTTGGATGATTTCATGGACAGCACCCGAAGCCGGAAATGGAATCGTAATATTCCGTATCAGCGCAAATTCAGTCAACGGCGATAACGTCCCAAGTGATGCCGATAAGTGGAACCACCTGATGTTCTCACTTCCTGAAGAGATTCGGGAAGGCGCCGATGAACGAGTTCGCACAATTTTCGTAGGCGATGGCAACATTGAACCACCAGCTGCAGAAGAGCATGGGGTATCCTTGCACGACATGGGGGCTCCTCTTCGTGCTCACTGGCTAGGTTTGCTCGGATTCCTATCTGTCATATTGGTCATTGTTTTCTGCGGCTTCATGCTTCGATATGGATTCTCAACATCATACGAAGGAAGGTCGAACTTACTCCGCTTAAGATACCACGTCAATAGAAGAGGTGACCAATGATGAGCGATGCAATCACTCGTTTATTGGAAGAAGTTGTGAGTGGCAAAGTTTCCATCAAGGATGCACGAACAGCCCTTGAAGATGCAGAGTTGACTGAAACACAATACCATGCAGCCGTCGACCATGGGGTATTCAATCCAGCAGAACCAGGCACAATTGTCAATGCTAGCCTAGCCCCAAGTGGCGGAAGTCTACTGCTAATTTTCTTCTTTGGGTGGGGATTATTCTGGGTTCTTTACTGGACAAGTAGCATGCTTTATGGATTATTCATGCATTGGGACCAACAACAATTATCCTATCATTTTGCGATGACTCTAACTACGATTATTCTGATGGGTGTTGTCTACATGAAGTGGGTTATACCTGACAAGGTTATCGTCAAATATAGGCGTCCTAAATATGTTAGAGAGCATCCAAAAGATTGGGTGGAATACAAACTCTGAGGCGGAGAATGATGGCAAGAGAATACGACCTCCGACCAGCACCTGGGTCCGATTCAGGGGCCGATGGTAGCGAGTCAATGACCATGCTCAACCGACGCCAATTCATGCGCTATGGATTAAACTCGGCAGCCGGTGTACTCGCTGCTAGCCTTGGTGTTCTCGGTTTTGCATCCATCCTGATGCCTGGTGGTGGTTCTTCAGCCGGAGATTCAGCGGTAAAGTATTGGGCCAAGGGTAGAGAAGACAGTGCATGGTATGGCTCCTTACACTTAGAGACAATGAAGAAGAGCGATTTCGTTGCACAGGCTGCCAAGTCAAAGACCAATACCTCAGGAGCATCAGGAGTTTGGATGGGCTTACCTGTAACGGTTAACTTCATCCCACACTCAATTAATTCAGGCACACCTAAAATCGATAACAAACCTCGGTTCCAATTAACCGAAGGCTATGATGCAACCGGAAAATACGTCGGCCATATCGAAGACCTAATCGATAAAGATGAGAGGATTTTCCCTAACGATGATATCGTTATGATTTTCTCCCGCTGCACTCACTTATGTTGTATTCCAGGCTGGCAATTGGTCGAAAATACATTCACAGAAGACCATTGGTCACCCGGTGGAACCGATAGTGGTGGTACCAAATTATTCTGCATCTGCCATTCCTCAAGATTCGATCCAACCATGTTGGAAATGAACACTAACAGAAACCGAGCCGATGGTTCAGTCTTCAATTATGCAGGAATCCGTCGAAGTGGCGGGCCTGCTCCTGTAGGATTACCAATCATTCCAGTAGCAGTCACTGGAGATATTATCGAGGGGTTAGCCTTCGAAGTTGATGGAGGGTCAACCGTGAACTGGTTGACATATTGCGATTGAGGTGATTTAAATGAGTACGATATTCTGGGTATTGTGGTTTTTCATAGCCTTCATCACCGTCCTTGTGGCCTTCACTTTGCGAAAAGAAAACCAAGAGATGCCTCGCCGAGACATTCTTAGGGCAGTCGAGGCATCGGGCAAGATGGGAGTTGCCGAACGTTCCTTCCTTTGGGTATTTTCTTGGTTGGACACTAGATTCAGGGTTCAGGATTATTGGGCGATGTCTAAAGATGCGTACTACAACATGCACAGACAAATGCCAATGACCCATGCTGAGAAGTATAAATTACGTATTATTTGGTATTGGTACCCGCTTTACTGCCTTGGTGGAATTTCGTTCATTGCCTTCATCATCCTAATTCTAACTGGTACCGTGTTGGGTATCTACTATGTTCCAGGCGGAAATGGTGACCCCAGTCCAGCCTATTCTTCTATGCAGTTCATCATGCTAGAATTACCATTCGGATACATCATTCGCTCGATTCACCATTGGGCGACTCACTTCATGGTAGCCGCAGTATTCCTGCATATGTGCAGAGTTTACTTCACCGGTGCATACCGAAACCCAAGGGAGTTGAACTGGTTAATCGGTGTGGCACTAATGTTCTTGGTTATCGTCTTTGGATATTCTGGCTACCTGTTACCGTGGGATGCCTTGGCGTTTGGAGCAGCGACGATTGGAATTAACATGAGTAACTCATCGCCATTAGTAGGGAAATATATCGCAACCCTATTATTTGGCAGCACTAAACTGGAAGGTGGAACAGTAACGAGGATGTATTTCATCCACGTCTTCATCTTACCTGTTATCGTGACTGCGTTGATCATCGTTCACATGTTCATCGTCTGGGTCCAAGGAATTGCGGAGCCACATTGATAGGAGGTTGAATGAAATGGGACTAATCGAGAATTTTGGTAGAGTTGCTGATACCTACATGGATGAGAAAGCCAAGTTGAAGGATGTCGGCGAGAAGCGTATCCGTACAATGACTGGGCATGGATTTTGGCCTCATGAGGTAATTCGAGACAGCATCGTATTCATCTCTATTCTTGCTGTATTAGCATTCTATTCGTGGCTTATTCCACCACCACTTCACGATGCTGCAGATGCTTTTGCTCAAGCAGGCTTCGTATTCCCTGATTGGTATGTTCTATTCTCCTATGGATACCTTCGCTGGGGAGAATACCTACCTCAATTCGATGTTCCACTTGGACCAATTGGTAGTTTCTTCGGTCAGCCAGTATTCCCATGGTCCGCTGCATGGTGGGGCTCATTCCTAACTGGTATCCCAGTAGGAATCCTAGCATTGCCTCCATTCCTTGGAGGCAGAGAAAAGCGCGGTGTAGAAGACCCAGTCTTTGCTACTGCAGGGGCGATTTACTTGGCCCACGTTTGGTTCATATCGGTTTTTTCAATCAATATTTTCCTCGAGTTATACGGAAAAAATCGGGCTGATTTTTGCAAATTGGACACCCATGGAGATTTGGTTTGCGGTGTTAGAGAACCTTGGATGGCCGATATATTCAATGCCATACCGTGGGTTATGACGGGAATATTCATCTGGTTTGCAATTTATTTTGGAGTAAGATGGTTCCTCGTCAATAGTATTGGCTTGCGCACAACTCCAAAATTAGGTAAACAAATAGCCGTAGGTGGAGCAGTTATTGCAATATTATTCAGTGCCATGACGTGGCCAATTTACGATAATGGGTTCTGGGATGCTGGTGGACTTGGAGCGATGGAAGACGATGATGAACTCTACAAGATGCGAAGCCAGCCGCTCGATACACCGATTAACGAGGCAAACCAATTCACTGAAGGAAAGTATGACGACCTGATGATACCAGCAGCAGATTGGCTACAATGGAATCTCTATCAACCGACTCAAACAACAATAATTGATTTTGCCGGAGTTAACAATCATGTAGATTTAGGGGCAGGAGTGAACGGTGCAAAGGGTAGTTTAGTCCAGAATGGTTCATTCACGCATAGTGATAGCGTCCAATTTACTATTGACGATACCTGGCTAACTGCCGCAATAACTGACATCTCCTGTGAATATCGAGCCAATGAACGCAAGGTAGACGGCGTCCTAACTACAAGTTTAGTATCTGCAAGTTTGTTGATTACAGATGGTAGCGGAAATGAAGTTGTCAAAACTACCGGCTGTGATAGCCTGACAACCGAATTAGCAGTTGGTTCCTACACCGCAACATATACTCAAACCAGTGCCGGAATTCCGAGCAACATTAGTTTAGAATCAACTTGGCAAGTAATCTCATACCAACCTCTACTATTGTTCAAAGAAAGCGGCATGGTAGTAAATCTCTCAGATACTGGTGGCATTATCGCCATGGGCGGAATAGAATCTTACGAGTCCATAGACAACCCATCATACCACGTTAATCCAAAGAGTCTGGATGCAAAATTAACCTACACCCTATTCATCCCTCCATTAACAATTGGCTGTTTGGTGTGGGTTTTATTGCGAAGAATGGCAAAGGGATATGAATTTGAAATGAACAAGTGCTACGACTGCGACCTTTGTGATGACGCTTGTCCTGTACGATTATTCACTGCTGGAGACAAACTCAACATTATCTACAATACTTGGAATAATGAAGACGATGGTGTACCAATGTATTCTTGCTTAACCTGTGGTGCTTGTACCACTGCTTGTCCACAATTAGTTGACTATGACTCCTATGTTGATATTCGCCGAAACCTGATTGTTGGAGGGCCACCTGCAGCAGAAATACCTCATACAGTGCTACAAGCAGTTCTCGCTGCAGAAGCAGAAGAAGAGAGCGATGCTGACTTCATCAGTATTGAAGAACTGGGAATTGGCAGCAAAATTGGCTATTATCCTGGCTGTGTCGATTATATCGATCAAGAGATGATTTTCTCACATGTTAACCAAGGAGATATGAACCTTGGAGATAGCACCACTGCTGCCTTTACTCTATTCGAGAGCATGGATGTCGATGTTACCTACTTGGGCCGCGACTTCCTAAAGTGCTGTGGCCATGACCAGAAGTGGCAAGGTATGACTGAAGTATTTGAGAAATTAAAGGCCTACAACCAAAAGAAAATCAAGGCAAGTGGAATTGAAACACTTGTCTCTTCATGTGCAGAGTGTTTCCGAACCTTTGCTCGCGACTATGAGTTGGAAGGCATCAAAGTCATGCATACTACTGAATTCCTACAACAAAACAACTTCGATATGAATCTCAAAGTTGAAGAAGACCTCAAGGTCACTTACCACGACCCATGTAGAATGGGCCGACAAATGGGAGTTTATGATGAGCCAAGAGAATTAATCAAATCTGTTGAGGGAGTGGAACTAGTCGAAATGGAGCACCATGGTGAGGATGCAATGTGTTGTGGTGTCTCAAGTATGATGTCCTGCAATGAAAACAGCAGAGCATTGCGAGTTGACCGCTTTGAGGAAGTTAGAGCAACTGGTGCTGAAATCATGCTGACCTCATGTCCAAAGTGCGTAACTCACTTTGAATGCTTGAAGTTTGAGGGCGACCCACGCCATGACTTTGAGATTCTTGACATTGTTTCATTCTTGGCTCGCCAAGTTAATGCGGCTAAGCCAGTTTTGGCTGAAGGTAAGTCTCTAACAAGTATAGAAGCTTAAACTTAACAATAAATTGTCAGGATTAAATCGCGGTTGGCGCAACATGCCCATCCGATTTGTCATCAGGCCTTCGTACTCTTGACCACACATTTGCCATCAATTCATCATGGTGTGCCTGACAATAATGGAAGCGACGATAAGCCTCTCTAAACGAATAGGCTTTCTTTCCAGTAGCCACCAAAAATCCATCTGGAGATAGTCTGCTGATAACGAATCCATCGCCCTCGCAGCCGGGGAAATCGCAACTTGGAGAATCAGACACGGCTAACACCACTCCATGCCTCTTATTCAACCCTCGTCTTCTGAGGAGTCATTTGGGCCTTTTATCACCGCTAATGGAATATTTGCCTCAATCGATTGGCCCTCTACGCAATTGATGCTTTCAACCATTCCTGCTATCGGTGCGGTGATTTCATTTTGCATTTTCATGGCCTCAAGAATGAGAATAACATGGCCTTCTTCAACCACATCTCCAACCGCAACATCAATAGTGACGATTTTTCCAGGGATATTTGCTGATATGACACCGCTTTTTTTGCCTCGACTACTGTCTCGCTTTCGCTTTGTAGAGACGGAAACTGTATTGGGTATTGAAATTTTGAAAGTTTGGCCTCCTACAGTAGCCTTGAATGAGTCGTCTTCGACTTCGATGTCAACCTCAAATTCAACTCCGTCGACGATTACTTTTCTGATTTCCCCCATCCTTTCACCTCCATGGTGATCTTGCTGAACGTCGACGCAACAGACTTGATTGTCCGCTCGCTGATAATCGGTGGTCTTGTGCCCAAGCAGTACCAGCATTACGGCCAACTGCATCCAAAGAAGCGGATTCGTCAAGCAAACTCAACACTGCCATTATTGCGGCCGTGCGTAAAGTCTGCTCAGAATGTGCCATATGGGTTCCTCAAAGTGGGATATTACCGTGTTTTCGGGCTGGTCGTAATTCTTCTTTATCAAGTAGAATTGCAAGAGTTGCGGCTAAGCGACGTCGTGTTTGACTAGGTTCGATAACATCGTCGAGGTAGCCAAGCCCAGCTGCTTTCCATGGATTGAGCAACTTATCATTGAAATCTTCAACCAGCCTCTCTCTTTCTTGCTCAGAATTTCGTGCCGACTTGATACGGTTGCGGTGAATGATTTCAACCGCACCAGCAGCTCCCATTACAGATATCTGGGCGCTTGGCCATGCCAAGTTAAGATCTGAACGAATATGTTTAGAGCCCATTACGTCGTATGCGCCGCCATAGGCCTTGCGAAGGATAACTGTCATCTTTGGCACTGTTGCTTCAGAATAAGCATAGAGGAGTTTAGCGCCGTGGCGAATTATGCCACCCCACTCTTGATTGGTTCCAGGCAAGAATCCAGGCACATCTACCAAAGTAATCAGTGGAATGTTGAATGAATCACAGAAACGAACGAAGCGGGCGGCCTTATCGCTGGCATCTATATCAAGGCAACCGGCCAAAATACAAGGCTGGTTTGCTACTACACCAACTGTATTGCCGGCTAAGTGAGCAAAACCAACAACGATATTTGCAGCCCAATCGGCTTGGACTTCAAGAAAAGCTCCATTATCGACGATTTCTTCAATCACCTTTCGGACATCATAGGGCTTATTATCATCATCAGGAATCAATGAATCTAGAGATGTACATACTCTATCGGCTGGGTCCGAGCAACTCTTTGTAGGTGCTTTTTCCATGTTATTTGCAGGAAAGTAATTCACTAATTGTCGAGCAAGGTCGAGTGCTTCCTCATCGCTTTGAGCAGTAAAGTGAGAAACCCCTGACTTAGTGGCATGAGTCGCTGCTCCACCTAAGTCCTCGAATGAAACATCCTCATTTGTAACCGTCTTAATGACTTCAGGGCCGGTAATGAACATGTGGGCTGTCTTGTCAACCATGATGACGAAATCGGTTATCGCTGGAGAATACACTGCACCACCAGCACAAGGTCCCATGACAACACTGATTTGAGGAACAACTCCACTTGCCCTAACATTGCGGAAGAAGATTTCAGCATAGGACCCCAATGAAGCTACGCCCTCCTGTATCCTTGCGCCGCCAGAATCATTCAGGCCGACTACAGGAAATCCATTTTTCAAGGCCATATCCAAGATCTTGCAGATTTTCAGACCATGCATTTCACCAAGGCTTCCACCGTAAACAGTGAAGTCCTGAGAGAAACAATAGATTGGTCGCCCATCGATTGTTCCATGACCACAAACAACACCATCGCCAGGGATGATATTCTTGTCCATGTCGAAATCTTTGCAGCGATGTTCGACTAATGCGTCGATTTCCTGAAATGAGCCTTCATCGAGTAGATAGTCCAACCTTTCACGGGCCGTTAATTTGCCCTTTTTATGCTGAATAGCCACTCTTTCTTGGCCTCCACCAGCCTCTGCACGCACCTTTCGGTTGCGTAAATTGTCAAGACGCTGCCTAGTCGTCTCCATGGTGCTCATCTTCGACCAGAGGCAGCCACCTCATATTGATTACCCAGCAAGCACCGTGGGCGCAAGCCACATCAATGCGGTTGTTGTGTGGCGACATAATGGCAACCCCATTGCGCATAGTCATCGCCAAACCTGGGCTCGATGGACATGACCGCGGAGCAAAGATAGTTGCGCGAGCATTACGCGATGCTGGCCATGAAGTCATCTACACTGGTTTGAGAAGAACACCTGAACAAATTGTTCGTACTGTCATCGATGAAGATGCCCAATTCCTTGGACTTAGTTCTCTTTCAGGCGCTCATGCTCACTTATTTCCAAGGATTTGTAAATTGCTCCGGGAATCTGATGTCGGACACGTCGTCGTCTTCGGAGGGGGAATAATCCCCACTGCAGACAGACCGGCACTCTTTGAAGCGGGGATAAAAGCAATTTTTGGACCTGGGACAAGTTCCAATCAAATCAACGACTTCATCAGCACCGCTGCAGCCAAGGACGATGCCGGCTGCGGAGCAGAATCAGATTGGCAATGGGGTGATTAAATGAATCTTGATGAGGCAAGAGATGGTAGCAGACTTGGCCTATCTAAAGCCCTAAGCCTTGTCGAAAATGGTCTGCCTTTCAGCACCGAAGAAGAGGGGGAAATTATTGGCATAACTGGTGCTCCTGGAGTAGGCAAATCTTGCCTCGTCAATCAATTAGCACAAGCATATGCAAGAAATGGTGAGAAAGTAGCAATTCTTGCGGTTGACCCTTCCTCTCCAATATCGGGAGGAGCCCTACTTGGCGACCGAATTAGAATGGAATCTGCCGATTTAGAAGACCTTGTCTACATGCGTAGTGTTGCTACTAGAGGTGAAACTGGAGCTGTACCTAGCGTAATTGCAGACATGGCAGCAGTGCTCAAAGAATGCGGCTGGAAGCGGATTATCATAGAGACGGTTGGCTCGGGCCAAGCAGAATTTAGAATCGCTGCAGTTGCTGATACCATCATCCTGGTTGAAGCACCAGGGATGGGCGACATAATACAATCAGAAAAAGCAGGAATTATCGAATTAGTCGATATCGTTGTAGTCAATAAATCAGACCTTGAGGGAGCAGATGCAACTGCAGCCAACATCATCTCAGCATTATCAGCAGGGAGCAAGAACATTCCTGTTATGCAGGTATCATCCCACACCGGAGATGGTATCACTTACCTAGTTCAGGCGATAGACGAAGTCGCAGATTCTGGAATCAGTCGTGCCCAATGGCAGGAGAGATTAGCCAGTCAATGGATGAGGAAAATGAGCCATCACCCTAACCTCGATTCAATTATAGATGAATTAGAATCCTCACAAATCAGCATTGAAGAAGCAATTCTACTTTTGGAGGTAGAACAATGAGTGAGACGGTGGAGATGACCGACCCAATCGAGCAATCGGTGGGGGGAAAGGGAGGGCACCTTCTGCGCAGAGCATTTCACGTCTCGATGTCCATCATTCCTTTCATTTACTATCTCTGGTATGAACCATTAGTTGATTTCCTAAACGACATTGCTAACCTCTCATGGACTAAAGAAAAAATAGTTAGCATTGCAATAATCGTCATGACTATTGGCGAAGCTATTCGACTAAAACTAGGAATCACTATCTACGGGCAAAGGCAATACGAAGCTCATCAGGTTAGTGCTTTGGTTTGGGGAGCCTTTGGAGTTGGCATGACTTGCTTGTATGCACCAAGTGCTGGAATAGGATTTGCAATCATACTATCACTTTCTCTTGGAGACCCATTATTGGGTGAATTGCGAAGAAAAGGGATGGATGAAAACAAAGTCATGCTTTACGGCAGCCTTTTGTTGGCATTAATTTGGTCAGGTAGTGCATATTGGAGCGATGCAAGTTGGTGGATGGTGCCCCTATTTGCCCCTCTATGTGTACTTGCAGAAAAACCAAGGCTTCGCTTTATTGATGATAATGCAACGATGAGTTTGATTCCTTTGGCTGTGGCAATGGTATTGGCACCATGGCTTTGATTGTGGTTAGTTTCGTTATCTTTACAAGTCGCCTACTCCCGCAGGTGACCCATGAGCGAAGAAGATAGCACATCTGAGGAAATCCCACAGAGCGTTTACGTGCTTGCCTTCTTACTCGCATTTGGTGCTTTGATTTGGACAATGTTCGTCTTCCCTCTTTGGTCTGCTTAAATTATTTAATCCATGAGTTGAATAAGCACCGACTGAGCGCCTGATTTGATGTGCGGTATCGCAGCCATGCTTGGAGGGGCTGATGCCTCTACTCTGAGAAATATGGTTGGGCTGCTTGAGCACCGCGGACCAGATGGAAATAATGTCTGGGTAGATGATGAAATCGGCTTAGGGCATTCGCGTTTGGCTATTGTCGATATTCATGGTTCAGACCAACCTATACACTCCGAGCATGGCAGCGTCTTAGTTGTTAATGGAGAGATCTATAATCACAAAGATAGCAGAGCAGAATTGAAGAATTACCCTTGGAAAACCAAAGGTGATTCAGAATCAATTCTTGCTCTACAACAACAAGGTGGCGACTGGGTTTCACGATTGGATGGTATCTTCGCCATCTGCCTTTGGAATGCAAAGCGGCAGGAACTAATCCTTGCTCGCGACCCATTAGGTGTCAAACCACTATTGCGCACTGTAGTTGATGGCACCCTACTAGTTGCCTCAGAAGCCAAGGCTTTGCGTGCCCACGAATCCTATCAACCCAAAATGGACATGGCTGCACTTCAACAAAGAATTGCCTTTGAATACCCACTCGACAACACGACTCTTTTCGAAGGAGTCGAACAAGTAGCCCCTGGTACAGAAGAAGTATGGGGACTTCAAGATGGCAAAGCGGTTTTACTTCGGACTAAAAAATATAAGCAATATAAAATCACTCCCAAGGATGATTATTCAGCCAAGGCTTTGCTTGATTCCCTGACTAATTCTATTGCTGACCGCTTGATGTCCGATGTCCCAGTGGGAATCGTGCTATCCGGTGGACTTGATTCGGCCTTAGTTGCTGCCCTATCCCATCAAGCTGCTCAAATTGCAGGCCAACCGGTTCCTGAATGTTGGACAGTTGCCGAAGATGAAGATAACCCCGATTGGCAGGCCGCAGAATTAGTAGCCAGCGAATTAGACCTTTCCCACCATCAAACAATCCTTGACCCTGATGCCTTTGGAAGTGCTGTTCCTGACATGTGTTGGCATGGTGAGGACCTAGATGTCACCGTCATGTTCTTCCAGCCATTATTCCAAATCATGTCAAAAGATGTCACGGTTGGACTTTGTGGACAAGGGGCAGATGAATTGCATGCTGGTTATCCTCGGTATCGAGACCTTTCCCAACATCACAAATTGATTCAGGGCCGCCTCGATAGAATGCAAACCACACAGGACCTGTCAATGTTCAATTCTCTACAAGATACTCTTCAATTCGAATTAGATCGTGGCCAGTTAACCAACTTCCAACTACGCTTAGTTGACCGCCACAGCATGGCACATGGCTTGGAAGTTCGTGTTCCATTCCTCGGGTCTTCACATCTGGAAGAAGCGATGAACCTGCCCATGCAAGAACGCCTGCCAAATTCTAAGAAGTGGGGCGAGGAAAAGAAAGCATTGCGAAGTGCAGCAGCATTAAGTCCTCTACCAACAAGTATTGTGAAGCGACCTAAATTACCTGCAGGTAGGGCAACAGCACCCCGAATGCTTGACGAATTCCTAAAAGAAATGATGCCGCGAGCCAAGCAATTGATGCAACGCTATCCAAGCCTATCTGGGGGCATGAAAGACCAACCTGAAATCGCCTTAGGAATGGGGCTGTTTGAATCAATGCATATCTTGGAAGGAGGCATGCATAGAAACAGGATGGCTGTTGTCGACCTATTGGATGCACTATTGTGAAGTGAAAATATGACCTACCTCGATGATAATGAAGCTCTACTTGAAGCAAAGCGTACAGAACTTACTGAATGGTTCGTAAAAAAACGCAGTGAATTACCAATCCCAATCTATGGTAGTGTCGATATCCGAGACTCCGGCTGGAAAGCCTGCGTAGTGGATGCAAACCACTTTCCGGCTGGCTTCAATAACGTTGCACCTGAAGATGAACCACTTCTATCCCAACTGCTCCATAACCATCTGCAGCGACGCCACCCTGGTTGCCAATGGATCCATCTCTATCCTGAATCCCATACTCGCAATCCTGCCTATGTCGAGAATGTAGCCGTGATTTCCCGCTTGTTGAAGCAAGCAGGGTTCAAGACAACTATCGGCTCACCAGAACTGGAAGGACACGGAGCCCTCGACGGCATTTCTGGTCCATTACAACTGGTTGAGGTAGAAGTCGATGGCGATTCATTGCTCGTCAATGGAAAGAAACCTTGTCTCATTTTACTCAATAATGACCTAACGGGAGGAATCGTCCCCGGACTTGGTTCCCAGCAAGTTAGCCCACCGATAGAGATGGGATGGCATCGACGACGAAAATCCGAACACTATGCAGCACTCGATGAATATGTCAATGAAGTATGCAAAATACTTGGTATTGACCCTTGGCACCTAACAACAGCATGGATTGTCAGCGAAGACAAATGCTTGGATAAAGAAAATTGCCGAACCGAATTAGCAGCAGAAGTTGACGCGTTTATTCAAGCAATAAAGCAACGATATGAAAAACACGGAATCGATAGAGAGCCCGTTGTCTTTGTTAAAAATGACAGAGGGACATATGGCCTAGGCATCCTGACAATAACCTCAGGTGAAGAATTGCTGCAATTATCCAATCGAAAAATGAAGAAACTTTCCTATAGTAAAGGTGGAGTAGATGCCGATAATTTCCTGATTCAAGAAGGAGTACCAACCCAATTTAATGAAAATGGGGCAACTGAGCCAGTAGTTTACCTAGTCGATGGGGAAGCAGCATCTTGGTTTTATCGCGTTAATTCAAAGAAATCCGAGATGGATAATCTAAACTCGCCTTCATCTCAATTCCATCGCCGTGATGAAATGCCTGAACACCTTACTCGTCATGCTGAGGGCTGGCATGCTTTGGTTGCAGAATTATCGATGTTGGCGATGGGCAAAGAGATGCAATTGCAGAGCAAGAAGGCTTGAAACCGAGCAGCCCTTCGCCAGCCCTGATGACCTCAATCGATGAACTTCAACGACGCCGAGATGGCGAAGCGAAGCGCATCCGAAAGGCACTGGACTCCCGTCATGAAGAAAGAAAGGAATCTCTAAAGGGCGGTGAAGAAGTTGTTGCCTTTGTGCATGAAAAATTATGCATCGGTTGCGATCAGTGCACTCTGGTCTGCGATGATGATGCAATCGAAATGTACGATAAAGAAATGGCAAGTCCATTGATGAAAATAGAGATTAACAAGAAAGCAATAATTCTCCGCGACCCTTGCACAGGTTGTAGACTCTGTGTACTTGCTTGCCCAACAGATGCGATTGTCATGCTTGACAGGTGAATGAAATGTCAGAGAAAAAGGAAGATGCACTCCGGTTTGGAGGAGAGTTTGGCCCCTATCGGGGAGAAGGTACCAAAGGAGTTGGGCTTTCCACCTTCAAATCCATGGTTTGGATATCCAACGTTGGAGGACTAACCTTATGCGCCATCGCCTTGGAATTATTCATCGTCCAGCAAGCATTCGGATGGGGACTCTTCTGCCTAATCGCAGGTGTTGTTATCGCCTTATTCCCTTCAAATTATGAAATCGTTGGGATGGAAGATGCACCGGTTGAAGGTGGAGAAAATGGTAAATGATGCCAACTCTCTATTCGAATTACCATGTGGAATACTGCTAGCAACAGCCAGTGAAAAAGGCCTGAAGAGTCTGATTTTCCTATCTCCGGAAGAGCAGGATAAATGGAAGAGGTTGTTGGTTTTCAATAGACCTACTCTCTTACAAAAGGGCATTATTTCAAGTGTTGAGAAATGGCTTTTGCAATTCATTGAGAAGAAGGAATTACCAAATATCAAACTAGACCTTCAAGGTACGGATTTCCAAAAAGATGTTTGGATGGCATTGCATTCTACAATATGTGGGGAAACAATTTCTTATGGAGACTTAGCGAAAAAGGCGGGCCATGAAGGAGCTTCAAGAGCAGTAGGCTCGGCGATGGCTGCAAATCCTGTAACTGTTATCGTGCCTTGTCATAGAGTTCTCAAGTCTGGAGGAGACTTAGGGAATTATTCCGGATTTGGCGGTGTTATAACCAAGCAATGGTTATTGAAGCACGAAGCAATCAAATGACGCCTTGAGCCAACATCGCATCTGCAACCTTTAGGAAACCGGCGATATTTGCCCCAAGCATGTAATTTCCTGGCTCGCCATATTCTGCAGCAGTAGATGCACAGGACTCGTGAATTGCAACCATGATTCCATCTAACTTAGCATCGACTTCTTCTCGAGTCCATGATAGCCTCATGCTGTTCTGACTCATCTCTAGGCCACTGGTTGCTACTCCACCTGCATTGCTTGCCTTTCCAGGAGCATATAGGATTCCCGCTTCGATGAATTTCTCGATAGCAGCAGGAGTGCTTGGCATGTTACTGCCTTCACAAACCATGAATACACTGTTTGACAAAAGGTTGTCTGCATCGTTTTCGTTGATTTCATTCTGGGTTGCTGCAGGCAGGGCTACATCTGCGTTAACAGCCCAGATTGGGTTGTAGTCAAGGCTTCTATCGGATGCTGTGTAAGTAGCGGATGAGAAGTGCTCTGCGTATTCGCTGATTCTTCCACGACGGTTGTTTTTGAGGTCCATTACCCATGCTAACTTCTCTGCGTCGATGCCTTCTGGGTCGTGGATAAATCCGCTGCTATCGGACATAGTGACTACCTTTGCGCCTAGTTGGATGGCTTTTTCAGTTGCATACTGGGCAACGTTTCCGCTGCCACTAACTATGCAGATTTTGCCCTCAAGGCTATCTCCCCGTGTCTTTAGCATTTCACGAGCGAAGTAAACTTGTCCGTATCCAGTTGCTTCTGGACGGATTAGTGAACCTCCCCATGAGCGCCCCTTGCCGGTTAGAACTCCTGTAAATTCATTGCTATTCTTGCGGTACATTCCGTAAAGGTAGCCGATTTCTCTGCCACCAACGCCGATATCTCCTGCTGGTACGTCGGTGTTGCTACCGATGTACCTCCATAATTCTCCCATAAAGGCCTGACAGAAACGCATGACTTCGCCATCTGACTTACCCTTTGGATTGAAATCAGAACCGCCCTTTCCTCCACCCATTGGTAGAGTGGTTAAGCTATTCTTGAAAACTTGCTCAAAGGCTAAGAACTTGAGAATTGAAAGGTTAACGCTTGGATGGAACCGAAGGCCGCCCTTGTATGGCCCAATTGCGCTATTCATCTGGATTCTGAAACCACGGTTAACCTGAACATTTCCCTCGTCGTCTACCCAAGGAACACGGAATTGGATGACTCTCTCAGGCTCGACTATTCGCGCTAGAATGTTGGCATCTGCATATTCGGGGTGGCGTTCCATGACCGGCCCAAGGCTGTCTAATACTTCCTTTACTGCTTGGTGAAATTCGGGCTGGTCTGGGTCTCTGGCAATTACGTTTGCATAGACATCATCGATGAGGCTCATCAGTATACCTTCTATCCACACAGTGGTTGGCGTGGCGACCTGCCACTCCCTTTTCAAGATGTCCACGCAGTGTGGCTGGCCACACTGCTATGGGGATATTGTATAGAACGGCAAAGCAAATGCCGACTCGGCTAGTTTTGGTGAAATCAGTGATGGATTTGGAAAAATATAAGAATAAAGCCCTACTGCTTTGTTTTACAGATGAAAACGAATTGTTTAACAAATGCAATACATTCATATGCCTGCCTCTCTCTGGGAGTTTTACCGAAGAGGTGTATGAGAGCATGAGCGGCCCAAGCAGCATGGTAGGAGTCCGAATCCCGGATGATGAACTAGCCCTGCTTGACCAGCATGTTGGAGTTGATGGAATGCGTAGCCGTTCCGACGTCATTAGGCGTGGACTAAGACGCTTGTTCGAGGCACAACCAACTCTCCCTTCGATGAAGAGTGTAACTATCGAATTAGGAACTGCACAACAATTCCAGTTGGCTCACCTATTGGAGATGAAGGGACAAACTCCAGAGATGGCAATTAATGAAGCCCTGAACTCCTATCTGTCCCAGGTCGTTGAAGACTTGGCTGCTCTGAATGAGCGATTCGAATCCACTGCTAATGAAATCCGGGAGCGTGTTACACGTTCCAAGGAGTTTGGGCAGTGAATGATATGGTGAGAGCCATGAGAGGGGATGGGATGCAGACGCCACCAGATAGGATACCGGACAAGGGCCTGTCTGGTGGCACCCCGAACATGCCTACAATTGCCAGCGGATGGATCGCTTTGCGTGCTAGAGCAGCCAAAGCTTCCCGAGATTTCAAATTCGACCCACACACCCCCTCGGCCCCACACCGGGGGGGCTCCGATTCCGGTGATTCAGCCTGCTGAACACTTTGATACCCACACGCCCCTCGGCCCCACACCGAGGGGCTTTTTTTGGTTACATCAATATTAAATCCTGTTTGCCCTTAAAAATAACTTTATTATCTGTTGGCAGCAGATAGTTAACATATCGTAAAACGGAATCTGCGACTAGGAATTTCAGGTTGTTTGTTCCTAAATTGAAGTGAAATTGGCTAAAAAATGTGGGATAAAAAAATAATATCATCAGATGTTCAAACATTAACCCTCATAGAGGGTCGCAGAAACAAAGGGTCTGATGGCAGCCGAGATAGTAGGTCCCATGTGGATGGCTCACGAACAGGCTAGACCTGGGCAGGCTGAGATGATGCAGCACATTATCGCTGCACTGAAGGCCAAAGGCCACCACTTGGCTGCTGCTCCGACTGGGATTGGAAAGACCGCGGCCTCCTTAGCGGGTTGTCTCCACCATACTCGAGATGTCGAAATTGACTCTGCTCCAATCATGTTCTTGACTGGGCGCCAATCTCAACATAGAATAGTCGTAGAAACGGTTCGTTCAATCAATGAACGGATCCCTGCGGGGAAAGCAAAGGTTGGCTTAGTAGATTTAATCGGACAAGCAGGAATGTGCATCCAACCTATTGCCAAGGAAAGTAAGGCATTATTCTCACGGCTATGTGCCGAAATGAGAGCGAATCGCTCTTGTAAACCATGGATGGCAACGGCGCCATCTATTTCTGAGAAGATTCTGGCAAAGCCTCTGCATGTTGAAGAATTAGTAGAGTTGGCGCGCAACCATTCTGAAACAGGACGTAAATGCCAGATATGCCCATGGAAAGCAGCCCGTGAAACTGCTAAATATGCGGATATCATAGTTTGCGACTACAATCACATTTTCAATGATGATGTTAGAGAAGCAACTCTCTCGGCGATGGGAATTTCCCTTGAGGACGTTATCATTGTAGTTGATGAAGCACATAACTTACCGGCTCGAATACGCCGAGGCCTAGAACGTAAATTGAGTCCTGAAATGGTGCGCAATGCCCAATTTGAAATGGAAGAATATAGCGCTATATTATCTGAGACTGATGATGGCGACATCAGCCATTTTATCTGGGCTACTGAAGTATTGAAGGCCTTGCGAAAGGAAATGACGCCTTGGTTTCGGAACATGTATTCACGCTTGGATGCTCTAGAAGTACAACCAAAACAGAAAAAAGCCACTGAAATGAAAATTGAATCCGGTGAATTAATTCAAGTTCTTAATGACTCGATGCATGCAGTTGATGGGCGCGGCGTTCAAATGAAATTAGGAGAAACAAGCAAGCCCTCTTCTTCCAAACGTGGCTTTGTCGACCTATGTGCTAGCCTAATGGCCGTTGAGATTGAGGTTGATGATTCTGATGAAGATTCAGAGCGGGAATTGGCATGCCATCGATTAGTTGCTTTATTGGAGGTCTTCCATCGCTATGGTGAATCCACCGCTCTGGTGTTGCGATTCGATTCATCTGGTAATTCTGGCACTATCTCGACACACCTGCTCGATGCAGGGGTGGTCTCGGGCCCCATCTTCAAGAAAGCCAAGGGTTCAGTTTTGATGTCAGGCACTCTTAATCCACCCAAAATGTTCGCCGACCTGCTCTCCCTTCCTGCCAACAAAACAACAATGGAAACCTACGAATCTCCATTCCTCAGCGAAAAAAGACCAGTAGCAATCGCTATTGATGTAACCACAAAATGGAAGGGTAGAAGTACTGAAAACACCAAAAGAATCCAATCTCACATAGAAGCGTTAATCGAAGCATGCCCAGGACATGTGGCAGTTTTCGCCCCATCATATGCCCAGTTACAAGAGTACATAGGTGACCACCGATGGAGGGTTTCAAGAGTCATACATGAGGACTCCTCATGGTCAAAATCAAGAGCCGATAAATTGCTTCAAGATTTAGAACGAGAAAGGGAATCTGGTCGTAAAGTGCTGTTAGCAGGAGTGTTTGGCGGTCGCTTATCAGAAGGTATCGACTATCATCAAAACTTACTCACCGCAGTTGCATGTATCGGTATTCCAATGGCTCCTCCAAGTGTAGTTTCAGATGCCTTGAAGGATTATTACGCAAGTAGATTTGGAAAAGAGTTGTCATGGCGTTATGCTACTACTCAACCAGCAGTGAACTCCGTATTGCAAGCGATGGGGCGACCAATTAGAGCGATGGGGGACCGCGCCTTTATCTTATTATTAGACCAAAGATTAACCACTTGGACTTACAAAAAGTGCTTACCCAGTAATATT
>Ga0208879_1001443_pt1 | contig 22353 bp, 20 predicted proteins | sample Knorr_S15_td_Bot_FD_185605 | JGI IMG/M metagenome (GOLD analysis project Ga0208879, IMG submission 185605) | Marine microbial communities from Southern Atlantic Ocean transect - Knorr_S15_td_Bottom_ad_5009_LV_A (SPAdes) (version 2) | ecosystem: Environmental > Aquatic > Marine > Oceanic | place...
GATGGTGAAGGAACTTGCCGACAGCTCGGTCAATCTTAATTTGCGTTGTTGGACTAACCGGCAGAATTACTGGTCCTTATTGTTTGATCTGACCAAACAAGCCAAGGAACGCCTCGACGAACACGGTATCAGTATCCCGTTTCCGCAGCGCGACGTTCACTTATTTCCCTCAGAAGCACCTGCTGTGAAAGTCGGTCAATCGGTTGCCAGTGCCGATTAGACGGAATATGCAGCTCCGGTTCGCAAGCAAACCGAGAGGGAAAAGTCTGAGTGAGGTGGTCAGACCGAATGGGTATCTGATACCAGGTTCTCAGGTTCCGTTTCAGCGCAGTCAGCCCTTTTTTGTCGATCAGGTAATGTTGCCACAGGACTGATCATCACAGTTAGGTCTGGAATGCCACTGACGTGTGTGCGTCGAATGCGGCTTTAGCGACGAAGTACAAACCCCTCGTAGCCGTTGGCCACTACCTCATCACATTTCTTCTTGTACGGGCCAAACCCGCCAACATAGGGCATGAAGACTTGGGGTTTGCCGGGGATATTGGCACCGAGATACCAGGAGTTCGCCAGCGGATACAAAGTAGAGTCCGCCACTTCCTTGACGTGAATCACCCAATCTTCTTCGGCCTCGGCCGTTGCCTCAACACGACTCAGTTCTCGAGAGCGGAGATGTTGTAAGCACTCGGCGATCCAGTCGGTGTGTTGCTCTGCTCCGAGAATCATCTGTGCCTTAACGCTTGGGCTGCCCGGTCCCATGATCATGAACAGATTAGGGAAGCCGGCGATCATGAGTCCCAAATAGGTGCGCGGCCCAGCGGACCAGGCTTCCTTAAGAGAGGGCCCGCCCTCCACACGAATATCGATATCCAGCATAGCGCCCGTCATGGCATCGAAACCTGTGGCAAAAACAATGGCATCGAGTTCATAACCCGCTTGTGCCGTGCGCAGTCCCGTCTTGGTTATCTCCTCAATGGGTGCGCTTTTGACATCGACCAAAGTCACATTGTCCCGGTTGTAGGTTTCGTAGTAATTCGTATCGAGAATCAGTCGCTTGGTACCCATAGGGTGTGTATGTGGCGCCAGTAACTCGGCCACTTCTTGATTCTTTACCGTGGAGCGGATTTTCTGGCGAACAAACTCTGATGCCGTGTCATTCGCCGCCTTGTTAGTGAGGAGGTCATTGAATGAATAAAGAAAGCTGATGCTACCGCCTTGTTCCCATTTTCGCTCATAGATCTGATCCCGCTCATCGGCCGAAACCTCCAGTGCTGATTTGTCCGGCAGGGGATAACCCGCAATACCGAATGGGGTGTCGTAGGCGGCCTTGCGACGAACCGGGTACTCAGCCTTGTGCGTCAGTTCTGTTTGCGCGTTCATTGGTTCATTACGCGCTGGCAGGCTGAAATTGGCCGTGCGTTGGAACACATGAAGATGCTTCGCCTGCGCCGCGATATGCGGAATCGACTGAACCCCGGATGAACCTGTGCCGATAATTCCCACTCGAAGGCCCGTTAAATCAACCCCCTCATGCGGCCACAGACCCGTGTGATACCACTCGCCCTGGAAATCATCGATACCGGGGAAATCCGGCTTTCTCGGAGTAGACAAATTTCCGGTCGCCATGACACAGAACGGTGCGCGGATAATACCGTTCTGATCTGTTGTGACGGTCCATAGATTACTGTTGGTATCGAACACGGCGGAGGTAACCCGCGTATTGAACTGGATATAGCGGCGAAGATCGAAACGATCGGCGACGTGATTAACGTATTTCAGTATCTCCGGCTGGGTGCCGTAGCGTTCGGGCCAATGCCATTCCTGCTGCAGGTCATTGGCAAACGAATAGGAATACTCAAGACTGTCCACATCACAACGACAACCCGGGTAACGATTCCAGTACCAGGTGCCACCAACATCACTGCCCGCTTCAAATGCTGTGACACTCAGTCCCAATCCCCTCAAGCGGTAGAGGAGATAAAGGCCAGCAACACCGCCGCCGCCGACAACCACTACATCAACGTCTGCCGACTTTACCGACATGCTATCTGTCGCACCCCATGCACTTCCCACCATGTCACCAACGCCTCCAACGCACTCTACTCATTCTCACCGTCACGCTCGGTAACAACACTCACATCTCTCGTCTGGCCCAGACATTGACGCCAGAGCCGCATGGATGATACCCACCCGGCAGGAATTTGAACAACTAGAACACAAATGCCCGATTACCAATGCTTACAAGGCCAACAGCTAGCGGACTCAGTCAAACCTTACAGCCACAGATGCTGGTATCGACACCTCCTGTGAGCAACCACAGTTAACTTGGCATAGCTAAGCGGGCACTAAGCCAAACATGAAAACGCCGAACACTGTCCTCTAACAGTGGTGCATAAGGGCCTGGACGAGCCAATGGCGAGGTCAGTCCATGCTGTTGGCGTTGAAGCACTTCTAGATCTTCCTCAAGCCCTTCCTGCATGCGCTGGCGGTAAGGCGCAAACCGTTCAGCGAAATCAGCCTGCTGTGTCACCTCCGGCGCGAAACAAACGGCCATAGTTACACGTGTTCTTTCTGGCACCAACGGCTCAACGGCAAACGACCACAACGCATCAGACGATGCCGCAAAAGCCAGTCCGGGAAAAAGCCACGTGTAACGTGTGCCGTTTCTATTGCGCCCCTTTAAACCCGGGAACATGGGCAAGGGTTTGCTGCCATCACTAACCTTGGCCACACTGCGCTCACCGTGATGACCACCAAACTGGGTGGCAAAGTTTCCCCTAACTTGCTCACCCGGGTCTGGCGTATCGTAGTACAAAGAAAAAGACCGAGGATGCACTTTGCGCAGATGATAATACTCATTAAACACCTCTAGAAATGCTTTCCAATTGCATTCCACTTCGAGCGAGATATCGTAACCTGTTAGCAAACGCGAAAGATCCCATGGCGTGTGGAGCGCTTCGAAGTCTCCCAACCATTCATCGATATCCCCCGCCTGCCCCAGTGGATCGACAAAAATGAATCCGGACCGAACTGCGATGGGAATCCGTTGTAAAGGGTAATCCGCTAAATCAAAGGCCGCTGCACCGGACATTTTCGGAGCACTCACCAAAGTACCATCGAGAGCGTAACTCCAGCCGTGAAAGGGACAAGTGAGCCGCTGACAATGTCCGCGACCGGCATTCAGCAATTGCGTGCCTCGGTGCCGACAGCTGTTGGCAAGGGCATGCAAATTTCCTGCGTCATCCCGTGTAATGATGAGCGGTATACGGGCTACCTCAAGTGCCAGATAGTCACCCTGGTTAGGCACCTGATCAAAGCGTCCAATACTGACCCAGCTGTGCCGAAAAAGCGTTTTGACCTCAAGCTCGAAGAAGCTGTTATCCCAGTAGCAGCGTGGATCGAGTGACAAGTTCTGCGACAAACGACCATCGCCACGAGTCGCATTCGAACTTTTTCCACCAGGGCCTGGCATAGTGACATTGATAACCTTAAACAACGATGATGAACCGTCGCTATCCCTCAGGTGCGATGCGTACTTAACCCGGTTCCGTGGTAAAGGATCTTGCGCCGTTCTTCGGCTGCAGTTTCGTGAAACGCCACCGCGACCGGATCGAAGTCATATTTGGGCTCCGGCTCGATCTCAAAAAAACCATGGGTGTTGTTGCCACGAACCAAAGCCACGCTGTCGTGATCAGAACGGACCTGCCGGGCATCCGGTGGAATGTAGCGGATAGCCAAACCAATGCGTCGATCTGCGCTGGGATTTGCGTGTGAGGCGTGTGCAATGCGAAACGCGAAAATGGCAGCCTGTCCAGTATCAACTTCGAGGTTCACGGCTTGTGTTTCATCGATACTCATGATGGCCTGACCGCGAGTCAACATATTGTCATCGTGATAGGTTTCAACATGCTCAAGGTCCGGTCCCTTGTGACTCCCAGGGAGAACACGCATACAGCCAGTGTCCCTCGTTGATGGTGACAATGCGACCCATACCGTAACCAGTTTGCTGGTATCAAGCCCCCAATACTGACTATCCTGGTGCCAGGAAACGAACTGCGGGGAACGCGCTTCCTTGATCCACCAATCAGTCGACCAAACTAGAATATCTGGACCGATTAGGTCTTCGACTGCATCGAGAATAGCGGGTGTACGAATGAGGTCAGATAACCACTTGAACAACAGGTGACTTTTGTAGCGGCGCGCACCATGCAGTACACCACCCGCGCTTGCCTCATAGGCCTCCAACTGGCGGCGCATCTCAACGGCCGCTTCTTTGGACACCGCTTTAATCGGCAGGTGGTAGCCCTCGTTATGAAACTGTTCGATGGCTTCCTTGCTAAGCGCTTTTCCCATTGCAGGTGACTTTTTCTATTGGACCGGTTGATTGGCTAATTGTTCAACTCTACCTTGTTTTTCATCACCAATATAGATGCCAAATGCATCATTGCCCTTCTCCCGAACGTAGCGTTGGAGCATAGAGATAACCGCCGGGTCATCGAACTCAACCCAAGGGATGGCATCAATCGGCAGGAGATGCTCTTTCGCCGAGCGGCTTAAGTGACTAGCAACCCCGCGGTAATAGATGCACTGACTATGGCGCGTTTCATCTTCATACACAGAATATACAAAGGACAGTGTAGCCGTCACGCCGGCACTGGCCAGTAGCCCGTAAAGCCCATCATCATCGCCTGGCACACCCAATCGGTCAGCACACGGTGGCCTTAAGACACCAGCAGAGCTCTTCTGCAAAAACAGACAATTCTCGTATTCAATGATGGCACCCACCTCCACCGGATCACCCGTTGATGTCGATAACAACGCTTTACCGGCAAGATCAAAAGAAATGTAATTGCCGCCACAATACCCAAGCGGCGCCTCAGGGGTATAGTCGAAATGCTCCACTTCACCAATAAGAATCATATGATCTCCAGCATCGATCGACTTAACAGCCCTGCAGTCCAACCAACTGACAACGCCGTGTAGGAGCGGGTTTTGCAATGCCGACCACTGCCAGTCAATGGCACTAAACCGATCTCCCGTACCGGTCGAAAAAATGTCAGACACCACTCTTTGTTCTTCATGCAAAATATTCACAGCGAATTGCTTACAGGTGGAAAAAATCGGGAAACAATTAGCGCTTCGAGCAATGCACACCAGAATCAGGGGAGGGTTCAGCGAGACCGAGGTAAAAGAATTGGCGGTAAACCCCTGGGGAGATCCTCCATCGTCGCGGGTCGTAACAACTGTTACGCCAGTCGCAAACGTCGCAAGCGCATTTCGAAACTCCTGCACATCATCAACCACTCTGCCAGAGAACTCTTTCATTTATCTATCCGATGACCGACAGAAGGATCACTTGGGCTTACTGACGGTAAACCGAATTCCACCCAGGTTACCGTCCTTGAACAGGTTAACCACGGTCTCATAAAAGCCATGCAACCCATCAACGATTGCATCACCGTGGACCACTCGATTGCGTTCACTCGCTGCCTGGAACCCCTGAAAACGATCCATCACAAACGAGAGCCAAGATGTCGTCATGTCAGTCAATGCGATGTTTTCAAACCCGGCGTCACTAAGCTCCATACGATAATCTGTCATGGTTGGCACACGATCACACCAGATGTCCCGGGCCAGGATTAATTGCTCCCGTTCAGACAAGGTACCCCGCTCAAAATAGTCCTCCACTAACATCTGTCCACCGGGACGCAGTGACTCGAAACATCGCCGGTAAAGTGTGTCTCGATCGGGGATGTGAAGGAACGCAAGCCAACTCACAATGACGTCGTACATTCCCCTCGACCCGATGCCGTCGAGCATATCGCCGCAACGATGATCTACCCGATCATCGAGTCCACAACGATGGGTCAATGCACGCCCCGTGGCATCGACATCCGGCTGTATCTCCAAGGCCGTGACCTTGCAACCCTGCCGATAAGCAAGATAGCGACTCGGTCCACCAATCCCCGAGCCGATCTCAAGCACCTGTGAGTCGGCTGTGATCCCCAATAACTCGATCGCCTCGTCTATGGCGTCGGTCCCAAAGTAATGGTACTGGTCATAATTGCACAACTGCTCAACTGGAATCGGGTCGTCATCACCCATACCGATAGCCTTTAACTCATTGAATACTCGATCAACACACTGGTAAAGCTTCATCTGTTTACTACGGGTGTCATCCATCTTTGTGTTACTCCAACAAAATTCATTAGCCTGGGCACGTTAGTATTGGGGGACCCCTAGACTATCTGGACGATCTAATCGACTCAAGCCTAAACAAACCCACTCGCCTTTCAAAACCCGGATATGATTTAGCAGACCAATCCCAAGAACTGTCATTCATGTCGAGATACCCCGTACAAGCCCGATAAGACAACCTGAAACCCATTTAATCAGGAAAATCCGTCTGCGAGCTTTAATGGGCTTCGAATTTTGGGATCGTGAAATCACCTTATACGGATAGTGGGCATATCGACGATGAAATGGACACAACGGCGCCAGCGGTTTCGCACTCAAATCGAAACCGAACAATGTGTTTATCCCGGTTCGGTCTACGACGCTGTGTCCGCGCGCATGGCCGAAGACCTCGGTTACGAAATCGGTATGTTTGCAGGATCCATTGCATCGCTGACCGTACTGGGCGCACCCGATCACATTGTATTGACACTGTCTGAATTCGCGTCCCAGGCCTACCGTATCTGTCGTGCCGGGGAACTGCCATTACTGGTGGATGCAGACCATGGTTATGGTAACGCACTCAATGTGATGCGAACGGTTGAGGAGCTTGAAAATTCCGGGGTGGCTGCGCTTTCCATCGAGGACACGGAATTACCACGCCCGTATGCGCAGGCGGAAAAGGCGCGTTTGATCTCACGACCAGAAGCGGTCGGCAAAATGAAGGCCGCGATCTCTGCTCGTCACGATCCAAACCTTGTGATCGCCGGCCGAACCAGTGCCACTGCGATCACCGGTGTGCCAGATTGCATCGACCGGTGTCGTGCCTATGAAGACGCAGGGGTCGACATGACGTTTCTTGTCGGTGTGAAATCAAGATCTGACCTCGAGACTATTGCCGCGGCATTGCAGGCCCCCATCATCCTCGGCGGCGCGCCCAACGAAATGCTCGATCGCAACTATCTCTCACAGCTTGGCGTGCGAATCGCGCTGCAGAGCCACAAACCGGCACTGGCTGCCATGAAAGCAGCCTACGACACCTTGCGCGCCCTGCGTGAAGGCCAAGCGGCCGATACACTGAACGATGTTGCGGACCTTGAACTGACCAGACAACTGACTCGTGCCGATCACTATGACGAAGCCATCCATACCCACTTAGAGCCGCCGAGCAAAACATGAGCCACACCCACGAAGGAGGCTGCCTGTGTGGTTCAGTTAGATACCAGGTCACTGGAGCTCCAGAAGTGGCATCTATCTGTCACTGCCGTTATTGTCAACTGCGCAGCGGCAGCGCCTTCGGCATCTCTGTCTACTTTGCGCAAGATCAAGTTCAACTGGGAGACGGTGCGGTAAAAACTCACGAACTCACAACCGCTTCCGGTCGAGCATTCGATACGCGATTCTGCACCGAGTGCGGCACCACGCTCTGGTGGACCATTGGCACGCGGCCTAACTCAATAGGCATTTCGGGTGGAACATTTGACCCACCCTCATTCTGGTACGCCATCGACCGTGAGGTCTTCACTCGAAGCAGCGCTGCGTTCATTTCTATCAAGAGCCCTGAACAGTGCGAGACCCATCCGGCTTTCGATCCGATTCATCACGACTCGGCGCGGCTTATAGGGGAATCTAAAACCAAAGACAGTCCCTGATGTTAATTAATCGGGAATTAACCGCAACAACACATCTGCCGCGACAGGACCGTCCTTGAGCACAAACAGCGGATTAATATCTAACTCCAACCCTCGACTTCGATATTGTTCTGAAAACACGGTCACGGCATACAAGACGTCAATCAGCGCTGCAATATCCACAGCCCCCTGGCCACGGTAACCGTGCAACAAGGCACTGCAGCGCAACGACATCAAAGCCCACTCAATGTCACTTCTACTGCTGGGCAAAAGTAACGTTTGACTGTCTCGAACCAACTCAACCAGCGTACCGCCACTGGCAAGCGTCAACGCCTGTCCAAACTGCGGATCACTTTGAACCCCAACCAGTAACTGGGCTACTGGAGCATGAATCATCTCCTCCACCAGCACCTGATCCACCACTAGCGATGGGGCGATTTCGCCGATTGACGACACCATTTCTACCAGCGCATGACTGACTGCTGCTCGATTTTCCAGACCCACCCGCACGGCTCCAAGATCGGTCTTGTGTTCGAAACCGGTTCCAATGAATTTCACCACCACCGGATAACCCAACGCGTCCGCAGCATCCCCCACCGCATCAAGCGCCACACAGTGCCCACGCGGCACCTCGATGCCCGCCGCAGATAACAGCTGCTTTCCGTGCCATTCATCGACCGCAAGTGGTGCGCCATTAATGGCCTGTAGTGGGAGCAAACGCAATTCATCCCGGTTAGAAACGATACACTGGCGACGTTTCTTTACATTCGTGCTAGCGGCAATGGCCATCAGCGCATCACCTAGACCCTGCAGCGGCGCAACGCCCTGTTGCGATATCAGTGAGCGACTTTCTGCATCGAAGTTCTCTGCCAACACGCTGCACACCGCAGCCGGTACCCCTGCCGCTGCGGTAGCGGCAGCAAACGCCCGAGCATCCGTGCGGTACATTGCAACGTCATGGGCCATATCAAGGGGTGGATAGTCTTGCACCAACAACGCCATATCGCAGTCATCGCGCACCAGGGCATCGAATACCTGAGTCAGTGCCTGCTCCTTGCCCCACAGGGGCGTGGTGTAATCGAGTGGATTGGCAACGGAGGCGATCGGCGGCAATAATTCATTCAAAGTGTTTCGAGCGCTTAAGGAAACGCGTGGAAACTCGAGACCCAACAAACTTCCTCCATCAGCCACCATCGCGGCATCGCCGCCAGAACAAGTAAAAGCCACCAGTTTCTTTCCATTCGGGGCACCGGCCACCGTCAATAGTTTCAGCGTTTCGAGCATCTGACTGGGCGTCGCCACACGAACGATGCCCAGCCGATCAAAAAGTGCCTGATAAAAAGCATCCGTGCCGGCCAGTGACCCCGTATGTGTCACGGTAGAACCGGCCCCTACCTCCGAAACGCCACTCTTTAACACAACAATCGGCTTATTACGCGCCAATGCTTCGATGGCGATTTCTGCAAAACGAGGGATATCACGTAACGCTTCAACATACAGGCCAAAGGCATTAACTGCCGGGTTGTGGACCAGGGCCTCGAGGTAATCCTCGACACCCAAACAGGTCTGATTGCCCGAGCCGATCACATACGAGAAAGCCACCGAACGTTGATTGGTCGTGACGTAGCCAGAAAACATGCCGCTTTGCGACACCAGGGCAACACCACGCTCGACCCGTTTACCACCGTGCGCGTAAGGCCACAAATGAGCACCGCTCACATAATTAAGCAAGCCAAACACATTGGGGCCGACCAATGCCAGGTCGCCTGCAACCTCGGCCAGCACCTTTTCAAGTTCTGCACCGACTCCGCCTAACTCGCGGAACCCTGCGGTGTAACACACCACCCCACCGGCCCCAAGCGCTGCAAGTTGTGCAACCACGTCGACAGCGGTAGCGCTCGGCACTGCCAAGAAAACCGCATCGGGTGGCGCTGGCAGATCACCGACGCTGTGAAAACAGGGAAAGTCTCCCAATGTGGTCCGGCGCGGATTTACTCCCCAAATTTCGCCGGAAAACCCACCCTCCGCACAGCGTACGGCTGCGTGCATCGCGTCCTCTCCTCCGATGAACGCGGCGTGACGCGGCGATAACAATCGTTCGAGATTGTGGCGTATGGCACTCATCACCCACCCCGTTGGCGCAGCACATGTCGGCTGATAATGTGGCGCTGTATTTCCGAGGTTCCCTCCCAGATGCGATCAAGGCGAGAGTCCCGCCATAAGCGCTCTATCGGCATTTCTTCCATCAGTCCCATGCCACCAAAAATCTGGACGGCATTGTCAGCTACTCTCTGCAACATCTCTGAGGCATACAGTTTGGCCATCGCCGCATCGGCCGAAACCATTGTCCCAGCATCGGCCTTTCGAGCCGCATGCATGACCAGGAGGTCAGCCGCCTGCAATTCAGTCACCATGTCGGCCAACTTAAACGAAGTGCCCTGGAATCGACCTATTGACTGTCCGAACTGTTTGCGAGTGGCGGCCCAGTCAACGGATAACTCAAATAATCGTTCCGCCCGACCACAACAATTGGCGCCAACCCATACGCGACCCATTTTGATCCACTTATCGGCCAGTTCTAGGCCCTGTCCTTCACACCCGAGCACCTGGCCGGGACCTAAACGACAATCGCTGAACGACAACACATAGGTCGGGTATGCCCGCTGACTCACGGAACGAGGCCCACGTTGAATATCAAATCCTTGTTGGCCACGATCGATGAGAAACGCGGTGATGCGTTTGCGAGGGCCCCGATCAGTTTCATCTTCTCCGGTCACGGCAAAGACAATGGCGAAATCTGGCAACACGTGACTGCTGATGAAATGCTTAGAACCGTTGACTATCCAATCACCGCCCTTTTGCGTGGCCCGTGTTGACATCGACAAGATGTCCGACCCCGCACCTGGCTCGGTCACGGCAAAACATTCCGTCTTTTCACCGCGGACGCACGGCGTAAGATAGCGTTCTATTTGATCGCCTTCACACGCAAGCAATAATTCCGTGGGTCGCCAAACATAACCGTGCAATGCGTGAGTGACCTTACCTAATTCTCGCTCCATGATGGCAAGGCTGGCATTGTCCAACCCACCCCCGCCCACGGATTCGGGCAGGTTGGCAGCGTAGAAACCAAGTGCCAATGCTTTGTCAATAATTTGCCGCCCCAACTCTTTGGACACTTCCCCGGCCCGATCGGTGACTGCCTCAAAAGGCATCAGCTCGCTGTCAACAAACGCCTTTAACGAGTCCGCCAACAGGCGCTGCTCATCGCTAAGTTCGAGATCCATCGATCTATCCTGTTTAGTACTCCACTCCTCGGAACGGCTATGTTATGGCGGCTAGCCATCAGATTGCATCCAGGAAGACGCCCAAAAGTGTGGCACTGTCGTAAACTCGACGCCTAAGGACCGGATTTTCCAAACGATCCAAATTGATACATCCAGTAAATGGGGTGCCCCGATGTCCAACAGGAACAACGAAGTCAGGGTCGAGCGCCGCGGTGCGGTGCTTGAAATTACCCTCGATCGACCAAAAGTCAACGCTATTGATCACGACCTGAGCCGCATGATTAACGAAGCTGTCGTCATCCTGCGTGATGATCCGGAACTGAGAGTCGGCATTGTGACTGCCACGGGAGAACGTATCTTTTCAGCCGGCTGGGATCTCAAGGCGGTAGACCGCGGCGAGACTCAGTTGGATGAATGGTGGGAAGAAGACGTTGACCTTCCTGGAGGGTTTGCCGGTCTGACTGAACTATGGGATCTCAACAAACCCGTGATTGCCGCGGTGAACGGCCTGGCCATCGGTGGAGGATTTGAACTGGTTCTGGCGTGTGACCTTGTCATTGCTGCCGATCATGTCGAGTTCGCCTTACCCGAAATGCCGCTCGGCATCGTGCCTGACGCGGGAGCTATCCAGCGACTACCCCGGCGTTTACCCTACAACGTGGCGCTCGAAATGTTGCTCCTGGGTCGACGCATGCCAGCGAACGAGGCATACCAACATGGCCTCGTCAATGCCGTTGTCCCAACGGCAGAACTCATGACACGGGCTCGCGCCTGGGCCGACCAGCTTGCGGCATCGGCACCGCTCGCAGTACAAACCATCAAGGAAGTACTGCGTGCCATCGAAGGCGACACGATTGAACAATCTTTCCAGACGATGCGCACTGTCGACTTACCTATCTACCGCAAGATGCTGCGTTCTGAAGATGCACTCGAAGGCATCCGTGCGTTCGTCGAAAAACGGGACCCGATTTTTCGTGGCAAATAAACTGACACCCTGGTTCGAATTGCTATGACCTCGACTCCCACGGTAACGAACATCACGCGCATTGCCTTGGTCGGTGCGGGTGTGATTGGCAGCGGTTGGGCTGCCCGCTGCCTGGCGAACGGTATGGACGTCAGCGTGACTGACCCCGATGCTGCAAGCGAATCGAAACTGCGCGCGGCGGTCGATGCAGCTTGGCCACTGCTGGAAGAAATCGGCATGCCATCCAACGCCAGCCGCGATCGACTGGTGTTTGAGTCAAATATAGAAAGTGCGGTCGCTAATGCCGATTTTGTGCAAGAAAATGTTCCTGAACGGGCAACACTGAAGACTGAAGTTCATGCCGAAATCAGTCACCATACGCGACCCGGTGTCGTCATTGCATCGAGTTCATCGGGTTTGCTGCCTAGCGAAATTCAGTCTCAGAGCGTTCGACCTGAGTGCCACCTCATCGGCCACCCGTTTGCTCCGGTTTACCTGTTACCGCTGGTCGAGGTCGTCGGCGGAGAAAAAACCAGTGAACAGGCTATTAATGCAGCGGGCACCTTTTATGCTTCTATTGGAATGCGCCCGCTTCGAGTCCGCAAGGAAATTGACGCTTACATAGCTGACCGTCTGCAGGAGGCGATCTGGCGCGAAGCATTACATTTGATCAATGATGGCGTCGCTTCTGTTGCGGAAATCGACGCAGCAATCACCGGTGGCCCTGGATTGCGCTGGGCATTCATGGGCACTCTTCTTGGCTGGCATGTCGGCAGCGGGCCAGGGGGTATGCGCCAGAATCTGACCCAATTTGGGCCCACACTCGAACTGCCCTGGTGCCACATGCAGGCACCCGAATTAACCGAGGCACTGCAAACGCGGATCATTGAGGGCTGTGATGAAGAGACCGGTCAACGTCAATTCAGTGAACTTGAAAGAAAACGCGACCGGTGCTTGATCGAAATACAGAAAGTGCTTGCGCAACACTGGTATCCGCCCGGCGAGGATGGTTGGCCTGATTTTCAATCTTCTCGCGAGACACCTGCAGAACCATCGACTGGAGGAGACTCCGCATGACTATCAATTACGAGGTGATCGTCACATGTGCTGTTACGGGCGCCGGTGACACAGTGGACAAGCACCCAGCCATTCCGGTAACTCCTGAGCAGGTTGCCAACGCGGCCATTGAGGCTGCCGATGCGGGAGCCGCCATCGTCCATATCCATGTGCGCGACCCTAAAACCGGGGCAGGCAGTCGGGATATCGAGCTTTTTCGACAGTCGGTCGACCGAGTCCGTTCCAGCGGTCGCGATGTGCTGATCAATCTAACAGCGGGCATGGGTGGCGACTTGGTCGTAGACGACGATGACCCCGCTACGCCCGCTCCTGGTAGCGACCTGGTCAACGCGCAGACACGAATGGCCCACGTTGAAGTGCTTCGACCTGATATCGCCAGTCTTGACTGCGGCAGTATCAACTTCGGCGATGACAATGTGATTTATGTACAGACCCCCAACATGCTTCGAACCATGGCAACCCGATACCGGGAAATTGGCGTGAAACCGGAACTCGAAGTGTTTGACCTAGGGCATTTACGATTTGCCAACCAGATGGTGCAAGAAGGCTTGGTTGATGATCCACCCATGTACCAAATCTGTCTCGGCATTCCCTGGGGTGCCGATGCCACAACAGCGACCATGGCAACCATGGCTTCCCAAGTTCCAGCGCACGCGGTCTGGTCAGGTTTTGGCATCAGCCGAATGCAGATGCCGATGGTTGCTCAAGCGATGCTGCTGGGTGGCAACGTCCGAGTCGGCCTGGAAGATAACCTTTATCTCGAACGCGGAGTGCATGCGAGCAATGGCGAACTGGTCTCAAAGGCGATTCGCATCATCAAGGAGCTTGGTGGACGTGCCTGTTCCGTCGATGAGGCCCGCCATAAACTTGGTCTCAGTGGATAACCCTGAGGCGTTGCGCCACATCACTTACTTGGAGCCTAAAAAATGAGCGTGTCGATGGACCAATTGAATCAGATACTCACCGCATTCAATGATCACGATCTGGATGGAATCATGGAGTGGTTCGCTGAGGACAGCGAGTTCCTGCTGGCCAAGGGTACGAAACCGCACGGCGAGCGTTTTGTCGGTAAGCCTGCGATTCGAGAGATCCTGGGGATGCGTTTCAAATCCATGCCGGATATTCAGTGGCAAGATAGCCAATCATGGATCATGGGAGACAAAGCTCTGTCGGAGTGGCGGGTTAAGGGGACAGCACCCACAGGCAGAATCGACTGTCTTGGCTGCGACCTGTGGGAGTTTAGGCAGGGAAAAATTGTCAAAAAGGACACCTACTATAAGCAGGTCGTCACCACCGATTAAGGCCCTGCGCTTTACTGCATCATGAACGGGTCTGCTATCGGATCTGGCGACGTGTTCAGCCAAACTGTTTTGGGTCGAGTGTAATCATAAATCGCCTGGAGTCCTGATTCCCGACCGTAACCACTTTCCTTATAGCCTCCAAAGGGTGCCAGGGGTGAAACCATCCGATAGGTATTGACCCAGACAATACCCGCACGCAGGGCCTTGGTCACTCGAAGTGCCCGCCCCATGTCGGCTGTGAAGACACCGGCTGCAAGACCAAAGCGCGTGTCATTGGCCAACCGAATGGCATCCGGTTCGTCTTTGAACCGAATCGCGCTGACCACCGGCCCAAACAGTTCTTTCTGCACAATCGACAACGACTGACTCGGACACGCGACCACGGTGGGTTCATAAAACCAGCCCCGCTTGAGGGTCGCCGGCTGACGGCCGCCATGCATTACCGTTGCCCCATTGGCTTGAGCGTCCGCAACGGTGGCAACGATATTGTCCATTTGGGCCTGAGTCGCCAATGGCCCCATCTGACTCGCGTCATCCAATGGATCACCAATACGAATCTCGCCCGCCCGCTGCGCGACCCTCGCCAGGACCTCGTCATGAATCGCATCGTGCAACAACAAGCGTGATGCCGCTACACAACTCTGTCCGCTGGCACTGAAAATACTGAGTAAGACTCCGTTAATCGCACTCTCGATGTCGGCGTCTTCAAAAATAATCAGCGGTGATTTCCCTCCCAACTCAAGCGAAACTTGAGCAAAATTTTCTGCTGAGTTTCGAATGACATGACGTGCCGTTTCTGCACCACCGGTGAAACTGATTCGATCAACCAACGGATGGGATGTCAAAGCCTTTCCACAGGGATCACCAAAACCGGTCACCACGTTGAAAACGCCTGGTGGGAAGCCCACCTCTTCGAATACCTTGGCGAACTCGAGCATCGGTGCAGAAGCATGCTCGGATGCTTTCAACACCACAGTATTTCCCGCTGCCAACGCCGGGGCTATCTTTACGGCAACGAGAAACAGCTGTGAGTTCCAGGGCACCACCGCCGCAACCACACCCAATGGTTCGCGCAAGGTCATAGTCCACATGTTCGGTTTGTCGATGGGCAACGTGTCGCCGTGAACCTTGTCTGCAAGGCCTGCGTAATAATGAAAGAAATCGGCTATATAACGGGCCTGCCATCGCGTTTCCTTGAACAACTTACCTGTATCAACCGTCTCGGCACGGCCTAATGATTCAGAGTGCTCGGCCAGAATGTCGCCTAGCTTTCGCAGCAACTGGCCGCGTTCCGTTGCCGTCATTCTTGACCATGGCCCCTCGGTAAACGCGCGATGTGCTGCCTTCACGGCACGATCAACGTCGGCCGCATTGGCCTCAGGAATCATTGCCCACACTTCACCGGTCGAAGGATTAACGCTTTCGAACAGCCCCCCTCCCGCAGCATCAATCCAGGAGCCATCAACAAACATTTGGTAGTTTTTCAACTCCGACATCACTGCCTCCTCAACGCACCTTGTATGCGATACATTCGATTTCGACGCGAACGTCAACCAGAAAGTCGCTGACCAAGGCTGATCGTGCGGGTGGTCCTTCGGGAAAATATTCGCCGTAGACCGCATTAAACCCGGGGAAATCTGCACGCGACTTCAGCCACACCATTGACTTCACTACATCGGTAAGTTCACAACTGGCCTCAGCTAACGTGGAGGAAATATCCTCCAGGCACGCCCGAGTCTGTTCCTCGATCGAACCGGAAGTCATAGGGCTCCCGTCCTGCATGGGTACCTGTCCCGTCAAAAAGACAAAATCACCGGCACGCACGGCTTTCGAGAGCGTCAGTTCGCGACCTCCGATCACAATGGGCCCACCGATAATTTCCTTCATTGGCTTCGTCATAACACTGTCCCCATGAGCTGATGGAACATGGTAGCAACTTACCACAGGTAGAAAGTAACCACCGCTCACTGGTCCAACCGTGCAACCTCGATGATAATTGGACGCATGTTGAATCGTTCCTCACTACTGCGGCGCGCCTCACACATTGCAACCACCCAACAAACGGATTGCATCGTATGACTCGTTTTAGTCCTGACGGTACCGCTTACCGTCTCGAGGGTTCCGCACAGCTACCGCCGGTGGTGTTATGCCATGGCGTGGGGCTGGACCTTCATATGTGGGAAGCACAGGTCAATGCACTTTGGGGGCGCTTCCAAATCCTGCGCTACGACATGCTGGGGCACGGAGAAACGCCTGCCCAACCGGGTGTAACGGGTATCGGCGCCTTTAGCCAACAACTCTTCAATCTTCTGAAATATCTGGAGATGGGCCCCGTCTCACTGGTAGGGTTCTCAATGGGAGGCGTCACAGCCCAGCATTTTGCTCTCCAACATTCGACGCTTCTCCGACAGCTGGTGCTGATGAATACCGTCTATCGACGGACAGCAGATGAATTAGCCGGTGTGCGCGCACGTCTCGAACTAACGGACAAAGAAGGTCTCACACCAATAGCTGATGCGGCAGTTAGGCGGTGGTTTGAGCCCACCTTCGTCGAGAAGAATCCGCAGATCATCGCAACCATTCGACGACGATTACTCAGTAATGATGTGGGCGGCTACCTGACCGCCTACCGAGTTTTTGTTAACGCCGATGACGAAATCGGTGATGGACTCAACCAGGTGACCTGTCCGACTCTGGTACTCACTGGCGAACTTGATTCAGGATCGACGCCTCAGATAGCCCAACGCATGATCACTGACCTGAAAACCGGCCGACTAATCGTCTTCGAGGGTTTGCGCCATATGGCACCGGTCGAAGATCCCGATCGAATCAATACCGCACTGCTTTCATTTCTGAAATAACCACGCGTCTCAGCAGTACGATAAATTCTGCACCACTAACCGGCCTCACCGATCATCATTAAGGAGATAACATGGACCAACAACGTTATGACAAAGGGCTTGCTATTCGTAAAGAAGTGCTCGGTGCCGAGTACGTCGATACGGCACTCGCCAATGCGGGTCAATTTGCCGGTGAATTCCAGGAATTACTGACCGAATACTGTTGGGGCGGTGTGTGGGGCGACGAGACCTTGCCGCGAAAAACCAGAAGCATGCTGAACCTCACCATGTTGGCAGCCCTCAATCGTATGCACGAATGGGGCCTGCATTTCCGCGGAGCAATCAACAATGGAGTCAGTCGCGATGAACTTCGCGCGATCATCAATCAGATCGCGATTTACTGCGGAGTGCCGGTCGCGGTGGAGTGCCACCGAATCGCCAAAGGCATCTGGGCGGAGCTTGAAAAAGCTTGAGGGTTCAGCGGCCTGGTGGCAAGGGCTCCAGGCCACACCACTCGGCGACAAAGAGTGCGATAGTGCCCGTCACCTGCTGTAACGAAGACAAACTGACACACTCATCAAAAGCATGAATATCCTTTGATACAGGGCCGTAAACCAAACACGGGCAGTCATCGTATAGTACGAATACGCGCGCATCCAGATAACCCGCAGTGACAAACGACATCAGATCGAGACCGAAACTCGACGCGTGGGCGCGGTGCAGCACCGCTTCCGCATCACTACCCTCTTCAAGCACATACCCTTGCGCAAAAAAACCGTTGTATTCGATTTCTGGTGGGTGCTGTGCCAAGAAGGCGTGATGTCGACTTGCCCGGGCAATACAATCCTCGATTTCTTTTGCAGCCTCTCGGGGATCAACGCCGGGATAGATGGCGGCACGCAGATCAGCGGTACACCACGAGGGAACTGATGACGCCCAGTCGCCTCCCTCGATCTTGCCGAGGTTGAAATTAATCGGGTGATCTAATTGTTCAAAATAGCGGTGGTTCTTGCGCTGCGTATTCCATTCTTTTTCTAACTGCTTGAGTGCATGAAAAAGATCAAAAGTCGCTTCAATCGCGTTGGCACCGGCGCCGGCTTCACGCACATGTATGGGTTTTCCGCGCACATGCAATCGAAACCAGATCACGCCCACATTGGCTCGCACCAGCATATTCTCTTCGGGCTCTGGAATGAGAACCGCATCAGCACGATACCCACGAACAAGACACGAAAGAGCACCGTTGCCGGTGCATTCCTCTTCTGTTACTGACTGCAAACAGACTCGGGCAGCTGGCTGCATGCCAATCGTGCGCAACGCATCCAGGGCGAAGAGATTGGCGACAAGCCCGGCTTTCATGTCGGCACCGCCTCTACCGTATAACCAGTCACCGTTGACCGTTGGTTCGAACGGCGGCTTTGTCCACATCGCCTCCGGTCCGGTTGGAACGACATCGATATGGCCATTTAAAATCAATGATCGACCGATTGAATGGGTCGGATGATGCGTCGCGACAACATTCACTGCATTCTCGTAGTCAACTTTGACAGGCGAGAATCCTGGATGTTCACAGATCTCAGCTAGGTCAATAGCCCACTGATCCATTTCATAACCGCGCCCTGACAACGCCTGGTAAAGAAACTGCTGGGCGTGGTGTTCCTGCCCCCTGAGGGAGGGATAGGCCATCAGTTGGCGAGTAAAATCGAGCTGTGCGTCAAATCCCTGTTCGACAGCACCCAAAATGTCTGCCACTTGCTGCTGCGTCAGTTGGTCAGACAAGCCGATATCTACCACTTGATTCTACGGCTCCCGGCTGATCGCTTGCGTCGCGCAGGAGACACAACCTCCCCAATAACCAACGTGGTCAAAATCAATTGGCACCGGCTCAACCCCACGTCGATCAAGTTCTTCGTTGACGCGATCGAGGCCTGCCGGGATAACGTAGTGCTGCTCATCGAGACTCACACCGACCGTTGCATAGGCCCTTGCTTCAGCGTCAGATATTTCAATCACTTCCCAATCCCGCAGTGGCCCGGGCAGCGCACAATCCAACTCATCACGATAAAGCATTAACAATCCCTCGCGTACCAACACCATGGCTCCAAGCAGGTGCAACACGGTACCCTTCATGGGCATCCTGTGCACTTGATAGTCAGGGGCAATCTGAGCCTCGAGCCAATCAGTACCAGCACGGTTACTCGCGATGTCAGACTCACCGACAAACAGGTGATTGCGGTAACAAATCATGTCGCCGCCTTCCAAATAAGGGCCAGGGCCTCCACTCGATGGATCAAAAGGCTGTGGTGCCGGCATCACAATGTGTTCCGCCTGATCATCCGCGGCCATCATGGGTGCAACGATATCGCGCAGGGGGAACACCTCTTTGCGACGATAAGCACGCCGAATGTTCAGTTCAAAATATCGTTTGCCGAGAGTGTAGACGGGATCAGCCGGATAAAGCAGTGAATGCCCAGGCTGAAGATAAGCAAGATACTCGGTCTCAGGTTCTGAGTACGGGCGCGGGCGGTATACGCGAACCCCGTTGCGTTCGTAAAGTGCTGCCAGTTGGTCCAGTTGCTGTACGGTTTTCTCCCAGCGTTCTGGCATCACATCAGCCACAAACAGTGGTCGGTGGCCGGACTTCCTAAGTGCCGTTTGAAGCTCATCATTGTAGTGATGCAAAGTGGGGTTGAACGGTGGCAACGCCAGTCCTTCGGCACTGCCAACAATCGCCGCACGCAGCACGCCGAAATCTGTATAGGCACCGAAAGTGGGCTCGCCATCTACTCCGAGAGGGGAATTGGTTTGAATCGGTTTCATTTGAATTTATGCATCCCGATTTTAATCCATGGCTCTTTGTATGATCGCTGGAATCTTGTCTTCCCAACCGATCGCCATGATATGGACTCCTTTCACCAACGGCCTGATCTGTCGAATGATGCGTGCAGCAATATCAATACTTGTCTCAGCCAATCGGTCCGGGTTATCACCGGCAGCCTCGATTTCCGCAATCAGCGTCTCTGGAATATTAATGCCCGGCACCTTGTCGTTCATGAAGCGCGCCATTTGAACGGACTTGATTGGGATGATACCGGCCAGTATCACAGCATCGGTGTCTGCTTTGTCCAAAAAACTAGCCAACGCGTCGACATCATAAACCGCCTGGCTCTGAAAAAATCCCGCACCTGCCTCAATCTTTCGGTGCAGATTTTCGATTTCAACACTGGGATCAGAAGCACCCGGGTTCACCACGGCTCCAATGTTCATAGCCGGGGCCCCTTTTAACGGATTGCCCATGTAATCGGCCCCCCCGTTAAGCGCGCTTGCAGCATCGAGCACTTGTGATGAATAAAGATCAAATACTCCCTTTGCCTCAGGATGGTCACCGTTCTTGGGTGAATCACCGCCCATGATGACAATATTTGAAATGCCTAACGCCGCTGCACCCAGGATACTGGCCTGAATTGCAATACGATTCTTGTCTCTGGAGGTCATCTGAACAATTGGCTCAACACCTCGATCAAGCAGGAGATGCCCTACCGCAACGGGATCCATAGACATCTTAGCCGTATGAGATTCAGTCAGATTGAAGGCTGTCACCACCTGGTTTAGGGCTTCTGCTTTTTCAAACAATGGCTCCAGGTCAACTCCCTTTGGAGGAATTAACTCACTCGTCACCACAAACTCGGACATTGAAAGCGCTTGTGCGAATCGATTCACCAACCATACTCCTGAAAGTTCCGGTTCTATTTATGCGCGCCGTCAAACAGTCAACCGCATCAGCTTACCCGTTGGACAGTGCAGAATGTACGATTCATTCGCCATATGATCCAGCAATGCGTGCGACTGGTTCTACTCTGCAAGAGACATTCCGCTCTATCAGCACAGATAACTATTTCATCTAAAACAGCGCCTCTGCCCATACCCCTGCTATCCTGTTGTCTTCACTCAACACAAATCAATGATATCGTGAGCAAGATTCTCCGACCGCTAACGACCCAGGAAGTTGATCATCATTGTCGCCGGACGATCGACCACTATCAGCGATCTGCCTCGGCGTTTCGGACAGGGACTGCCGATCACGACGTCAAACAGAACATCGAATCGCTGATCAAACACATTCGAGGTCGTGCCCCTTTTCGAATTCTCGATCTGGGCTGCGGTCCGGGCCGAGATCTGGCCGCTTTCATTGACCTCGGTCACCAACCGGTCGGGTTGGACGGCTGTGAGGCGTTTGTGCACATGGCCCATCAACTCACCGGTTGCCCAGTGTGGCATCAAAGTTTTGACTGTCTGGAACTGCCAACGGGCTCGTTTGATGGGATCTTTGCCAATGCTTCTCTTTTCCATGTGCCCTCTCAAATCCTTGACCGAGTCCTGCGCCAACTCAATCGCTGTTTGAAATTCGATGGTGTGCTGTTTGCGTCAAATCCGCGAGGGCCCGATATCGAACGTGATGAAGACGACCGCTATGCCACCTTTCTTTCGCTCGCTACTTGGCAGGCATTTGCTCAGGATGCAGGATTCCTTGAACTTGAGCACTATTATCGACCACCTGGCAAACCTCGCGATCAACAACCCTGGTTGGCATCGGTCTGGCGAAAAATCAGCCAAATCGATGTCCTGAATGACTCATTAACAATACCGGGCCGACACTAATCATGCTCGGGCATCAACATGATCTTGGTCACTGCTTCAGCTGTCGTGCATTTGGAGTCCACCTAGCGCCATGCAAACCGATAGTGCATCCATCGACAATCCGCTGAGTACGTCAACCTTGGCGTTATTCATTTCCTCGTTGTACGCCGTGATATAACCGGGCCTCCACGAGTAATAGCGAGTTGCGTGAAGCGTAACCCATCGGTCACTTTCCCGTCCTGTGAGGCCGCGCCCGGCGCCAGCGATGAAACATGACTCACATGCCCCTGCCCTTTAATGGCATAAACAATCGATTGCATTGGCAATGGAAAACAAGATAATCATTGGCAAAGCGACCGCCAGTCGGTACATGTGAGTAAACTCCCTCTGGACCGAGCGCTAAGTGCGGGCCGCTTTATGACAACAAGAACTGGCGATACGATACTT
>Ga0208879_1001448_pt1 | contig 22309 bp, 21 predicted proteins | sample Knorr_S15_td_Bot_FD_185605 | JGI IMG/M metagenome (GOLD analysis project Ga0208879, IMG submission 185605) | Marine microbial communities from Southern Atlantic Ocean transect - Knorr_S15_td_Bottom_ad_5009_LV_A (SPAdes) (version 2) | ecosystem: Environmental > Aquatic > Marine > Oceanic | place...
TGCTGAAAGCGGGGTACTGGCCTCTCAGGTTTTTGCCACCAACCTGTTTCACCTTGAAGGCGATGTCTGGAAGATGGTCATGCATCATGCCTCGCCTGTTCCTGACATCCGGGAAACACAAGATGTTACAAGGAACTGAAGGTTATCCAGACTGAGGTCAGATATGATCGGGGTTCCAGTTAAAGAATAAACCTGAGGACATCTCTAATTATTCGATAATTTTTTTTACGGCAACTTGCAGGCTCTTATAAAATAAGAGCCTGCTCATGACCCAAAGTAATTTTTAGAGATGCCCCTGAGTCAATGTTTTAAAAAACATGCGACATGATGGCCGGGGGCGATTTCTTTAAGAGCAGGTATTTTTTCTTCGCATTGTTTTTCCTTGATAGGACAGCGGATGTGAAAGGCGCAACCTTTTGGCGGGTTAGCGGGATCGGGGATATCTCCCTTTATGAGTGTCTTGTTTTTGCTTTGTCCCGGCTCCAGACTGGGAATTGCGTTCAGCAGGGCAAGAGTGTAGGGGTGCTGGGGCGAATTATAAATTTGTTCGCTGTCGGCAAGCTCAACGATTTTTCCGAGATACATCACTGCGACCCGGTCACAGAAATATTCTACCACCCCCAAATCGTGAGAGATGAACAGGTAGGAGATATCCAGCTTTTCTTTCAAGTCCAGCAAAAGATTGATGACCTGAGCCTGTATGGAAACATCCAAGGCCGATACCGGCTCATCGGCCACGATCAGTTTCGGGTTCAAAGCGATGGCCCGGGCAATACCCACGCGTTGTAGCTGGCCGCCGCTCAATTCGTGGGGGTACCGGTTAAAATAATCGAGCGTCAGGCCTACCTGCTCCAAAAGTTGTTTTGCTTTTTCGACATTTTCTTTCTTGTTGCGGAAACCATGAATTTCAAAAGGTTCTTGCAGGATATGGCCGATGCGTCTTGCCGGGTTGACAGCGGAATAGGGGTCCTGGAATATAATCTGCATTTCCTTTCTAATGTTTCTCATCTCAGCCTCTTTGAGATCAAACAGATCGGTTCCGCAAAAGCTCACCTGTCCTGAAGTGGGTTCAATCAGGCGGAGCAAGGTTCGGGCCGCAGTGGTTTTGCCGCATCCGCTCTCTCCAACCAGTCCCAGCGTTTCTCCTTTGTGAAGGGTGAAGGAAATGCCATCTACCGCGCGAACCGGTGGCGAGGGGTCTTCGAGAAATTTCTTTTCTGGCAGAAAATGTTTTTTGAGGTCCTGGACTTCCAGTAGTTTTTCTGTATTCATAATGACCCTGGCTCCAGATGGCAACTAACTTGTCGCTGGGCTTCTATCTGGCGCAGTTGCGGGTTTTGGGTTTTACATTTTTCCATAGCCCAGGCGCAACGAGGGTGAAACGAACATCCTGGTGGACGCTGGTCCAGGCTGGGAACATTGCCCGATATTGCTTCCAGTCTTGCACCTGGTTTTTTTTTAGTGCCTAATTTGGGAATAGAAGCAATGAGACCCTTGGTGTAGGGGTGAAAGGGATTATTTAGAAGGGCCTTGGCAGGGCCGGATTCCACGATTTCTCCTGCATACATGACCAGCACCCTTTGGGCGATTTCCGCGACCACTCCCAGATCGTGGGTAATGATGAGGATGGACGTTTCTTTTTTTAAACTTCTCAAAAGCTCGAGAATCTGAGCTTGGATAAGAACATCGAGAGCGGTCGTGGGTTCATCGGCGATGAGGACCCTGGGAGAGCAGGCCAGGGCCATGGCAATCATGACGCGTTGCCGCATTCCCCCGCTGAGTTGATGGGGATAGTGTTTTTCTTTAGGTGAGGGCAGTTCCACGCGACGCAACAGGTCTGCCGACTTTTGTAAGGCTTCTTGCCGATTCATAGTCGTATGGCGCAGAAGCGTTTCGGCAATTTGTTCTCCGACAGTCAAGACTGGGTTGAGAGAGGTCATAGGATCTTGAAAAATCATGGAAATGGAGCGGCCGCGCAGGTCCTGTAACGCTTTTGCATTGAGGGATAACAGGTCCTGTCCGTCAAAAAGAATTTTCCCGCTTGAAATTTCCGCAGGTGGCTCTGGCAAAAGACGGAGAATAGAAAGGGCGCTGACGGTCTTGCCGCAACCGGATTCTCCCACCAGCGCAAGGGTTTCTCCCGGATTTAAATGAAAACTGATGCCATTGACAGCGGTCAGCTTTCCCCTGGGAGTGGAAAAAGAAACTGTCAGGTTTTGAATTTCCAACTCAGGGGATGACATTTGTTTTTTCGTGATAAACAGGTTGAAACGAACCCTTTCGGGCATGAACTAGGTTTTCGGGATTCCGATGCTATAATAAACCCTAGTGGTCATTCCTCAGCATTTTAATTGTTCTTAAACAAAAAACAAATGAATCCCTTTGCAAAAATATTGGTGGTTGAAGACGAGTCCACTTCTGCAAAACTGATAATTTATCATCTTAGAATGATGGGATTCAAAAATACAACAGAAGTCACGGACGGAAACTCGGCTCTGGAGCATTTAAAAAAGGAAAAAGCTGATTTGGTGATTGCAGATTGGCATATGCCGAACATGAATGGACTGAATCTTTTCAGAGCCCTTCGAGAAGAGGAATTATGGCAGGATATTCCCTTCCTCTGATGATCACGGTGGAAAAAGACCATGAAAAGGTGCAGGAAGCTATCCAGGCAGGGGTCCGGGATTATATTGTGAAACCCATTAATGTTGAAATGTTTAAGCGGAAGATTCGTGAGTTGTTTAAGCTTAATGAGGTTTGAATCGAAAAAGGGCGAGCAAGCCGCTGCCAGCGTGATACCCCATTCGGGGCACGCGTGGTATCCTCTTCATTAAGCTTCACGCCCGTGGGCAAAGAGAGATTTCCTTAAAAGGCTATTGGGATTTTACAAGGCACTCCTTTTCAAGCCCCTTACTTACAATATTGTCGCATTTTTTGGGATCGCCCTGAACCACCCCATAACAATATGCCTGGCTATCCCGGTTTAGGATCAGGGTACAGTAATATATACTGTGGTCCTTATGTTTGTACCGACTTTCGGGGTTTGAGATTGGGGTCAGGGCGAGACAGAGATTTCGCTCGTCTTCTTTTGAAAGCTTGCCTGTTGGTTTTGCCGCAGACGAGAACAAACCTGGCCTCGACATTTTTTCCATGGGGCCTTTCCCATCCAAAACGGTTACCGGATTTACACCGGGGCGTCCCTTTCGAACTTCCTGGGTAATTTCATCGCAAGCTTTTGTATCCGCAACCTCAGCCGCCATGGAGAGTGGGGCCCCAACGAAAAAAGCTAATGATACTACCAACCATCCCATAGCCCTGTTAATCGACATATCAATCATCCTCCCAAAGGACCTATTAAACATTAAAATCAATAAAACGATGGTTGCAAGGATACCCTATTTCGGCGGGAAAAACCACGGATTGTGTTCAAATTATTGAAAATATAGGAACTTGCGAAAGGTGGCCGGACAAGTACTGACGAACTGGCTAAGAGGTATTTTTCGGGAAAGGATTTGGCAGTCGGTTGAACAATAAACTCAACTTTCCTGTTTTCCCTTTTCTGTTTTTTTTACTACGCATAGCTCCGACAACCACTTTTACGAAAGTGGCGGCCATCAATACCAATAAAATAATTAAAATTGTATCATTCATGTCTCAAGTTCCCTGGATTGAATATTAGATGAAAGCAGATAATCTTGATATCGGGAAATAATCCGAAAAAATTAGCTCTTTCAAAAATTGAGTATAATTTTATTGTACCTGTAAAAATCGTTAAAAATGTTACAGTTATGTAAAGCTTTTATTAATATTTGGAAAACTGAATTTCCCAAAACCTGAAATGGTGGTTTCATGAATTCGTGGACAAAGTCGGAGATAAGAAAATATCTTGGGCCTCTTCTGGTAGTGGTGGGGTTGGCCTACACCTATCATTCTCATGTTACGGGTTGTCCCCGTTATGTGATTTTTGCGGGGTGGGCACTTGGACCGCCGGTTTGGTTCATTCTGGAATACGGCCTGCTGTTTGATGCTGAAAAGGAGGATTTGAAAACTTTCAGACATTACCAAAGCCTGTGCAGAAATCTTTGGCTGGGGTTTTTAGCATACCTTGCGGCTTTTTACCTCAGTCAGTGGTCAGCGTAATGCTGGACCCAATAGGCAACTCTTATTTATCCTATAAACTGGGTATAGATTTTTTTCGATAGATATTCCCCTGATTTGTTTATACTGACTAGCTTTACGAAGTCGGAATATGGACATAAGAATTCTTAAGATAAACACCCGGAGAAAACTCTTGAACTTATAAAACTATATGCGAATTTTAAGTTGGAACGTTAATGGACTGCGTGCTGTTGTCAAAAAAGGATTTTTTGACTGGTTGAATTCTGAGGCTCCGGATGTTGTGTGCCTGCAGGAGATTAAAGCACGAACCGAAGACCTTGATGAGTCTATATTGAATCCAGAAGGATACTACGCCACTTGGAATCCAGCTCAGCGCAAGGGATACAGCGGCGTGGTTGTTTTTACTAAAAAGAAACCGAAATCGGTTCATTTGGGGATAGGGATCGAGCGGTTCGATATAGAAGGGCGTGTTATTAGAATCGAGTTTAAAGATTTCGACCTTTTAAATGTGTATTTCCCCAACGGCACCAGTGGTTCGGAGAGACTGGAATACAAAATGGAATTTTATGACGCGTTTCTGGATCATTGTGAGCAATTGCGGGTGGAGGGGAGAGAGTTGGTAATTACCGGAGATGTGAATACCGCCCACAAGGCCATTGACTTGAAAAACCCAAAAGCCAATGCAAAAAACTCGGGCTTTTTACCGGAAGAGAGGGCTTGGGTCGATAAATTCGTTTCGCATGGGTATGTCGACAGTTTCAGGGTGTTTCACCCGGAGCCGGATCAGTACACCTGGTGGAGCTACCGGTTTAACGTGCGGGCCAAAAATATTGGTTGGCGCATTGATTATTTTTTTGTCACAGAAAATCTCATGGCAAAGGTTAAAGACTCTTTTATTCAACCCAATGTTATGGGCTCGGACCACTGCCCCATAGGCCTGGATATCAAGGCCAAATAATGGGGTGTGTTCCAGACCGTTTCCGGATTTCCGGCATCTAATAATTTGCCCACTAGGCATGGGGCCGACTTGCAATAGCTCGTTGGGCCGAGTAAACGTTTGCCCGCAAAACAAAGATATTGCTAGCTGGGTCCAGCGTTACGCTGGTGAAGAGAATCATTTTGAATTGGAGTGGAGATTTTATGGGATTTGAACTCAACAAAAGTTATAGCGGATTCAGGTTGACCCAAAAGGAGGAGATTACCGAACTTAAATCTCTTGGCCTTTTTTTTGAACATGATGTTACCGGCGCTGAATTACTGGTTCTTGAAAATGATGATGACAACAAGGTGTTCAGCGCTACGTTCAGGACTCCACCTGAAAATGATACGGGGATAGCCCATATTCTTGAGCACAGCGTATTATGTGGCTCTAAAAATTTTCCGGTCAAGGAACCCTTTGTGGAACTCATGAAAGGCAGTTTGCAGACTTTTCTCAATGCGATGACCTTTCCTGATAAGACTATGTATCCCGTTGCCAGCAGGAACCGGAAAGATTTTTTCAACCTCATGAATGTCTATCTGGATGCGGTTTTTTATCCCAATATTTCAGAGGAAACCTTCAAGCAGGAAGGCTGGCATTATGAACTGAACACCCCGGAAGATAAAATTGTTTATAAAGGGGTGGTGTTGAATGAGATGAAAGGCGAGTTCTCCAGTCCGGAAAGTTGTATTGACCGCCAATTGGCTCATTCCCTTTTCCCTTCCACTCCATACGGATATGAATCGGGGGGAGACCCTAAATGTATTCCCGACCTGACGTACGCCGACTTCAAGGATTTTCATAAAAAGCATTATCATCCTTCCAACAGTAGATTGTTTTTGTATGGTGATGGCGACACCCAAAGCTACCTCGAATTTTTGCAGGAAAAATATTTGCAGGATTTTGAGCGCATGGATGTCAACACTTCCATCGCTCATCAGAGGTCTTTCAGAAAACCAAAAAGAAAAACTCTGACCTACCCGATTTCCAGCCATGAGTCGCTGGAGAAGAAGACTTATGTCCTGGTCGGCACCAAGCTGGATAAGGCCATCAACCATGAACATTGTCTCGGGTTCAGCATACTGAGCCATCTCCTGCTGGGGTCTTCCGCTTCTCCTTTAAGAAAAGCACTCATCACCTCTGAGTTTGGCAGTGAAGTCATTGGCGGAGGCTTCGATGACAATCGTGCGGATACGATATTTGCCGTGGGTTTGAAAGGAACAGAGCCCGAGCATGAAAACAAAGTTCTTGCACTCATAGATTCGACCCTACTTGACCTGGCGGAAAATGGAATAGAGGAGGATATGGTCCGCTCCGCGGTCAATTCCATAGACTTCAGGCTTCGAGAAGCCAATTTTGGCGGATTCCCAAAAGGCATTGTTTATAACATTCAGGCCTTGGGTTCCTGGTTATACGACAAAAATCCTTTTACTCATCTCAGGTTTGAAAAGGTAATGCGGAAAATCAAAAAACGCATGCACGAAGGATATTTTGAGGATTTGATTCGTCGTTACCTGATTGAAAATAACCATCGCAGTATTTTGGTGGCAGTTCCTAAACCGGGCCTGGGCAAGAAATTGGAAGCCCGGGAGAGAAAAATTTTAAAAACGGTTAAAGGGAAACTGTCTGCCGATGCGATTGACAACCTGATCGCGGAAACCAAAAAACTGCAGGAATTGCAATTGACCCCAGACTCCCCTGAGGCGCTTGCCGCGCTTCCCTCGCTGGAAATTCAGGATGTGCCCAAAGAAATAGAGAAGTATCCCTTGGAAATAAAAAATCAAGGTGATTCAAAAATATTGTTCCACGATTTGTTTACCAATGATATCGCTTACATCCAAATAGGATTCAATACGCACTCAGTACCGGATGAAATGATTCCTTATATTTCCTTGCTGGGAACTCTAGTGCTGGGGATGGGTACCGGCAGGCATAGCTACACAGAAATTTCAAAGTTGATCGGCATGCATACTGGCGGAATCCGTACTTCCCATTTTTCATCGGCAACGGTTCAAGATCGTCATCAAGTCCTCTCCTATATTTTTTTCAGTGGCAAGGCGTTGCTGGAAAAAGTGGACAGTTTGTTTGATATTTTTGATGAACTGCTCGGCGATTCCAGTTTTGATGACCACAAGCGGCTGGTTGAAATCATTCGTAGCGCCAAGTCCGATATGGAAGATTCGATTGTCCCCCATGGAAATCATTATGTGCTGTCCCGGCTCCAGTCCTACCAGTCCCGACTCGGGCAGTTTGATGAGCTTACGGATGGAATCACGTATTACCGGTTTTTGGAACAGTTGCTGGAGCGTGTAGAGAAAGACCCGGGTGAGGTTGCAGACCGATTCCGACAGGTCGCGGAGCGAGTGTTTACCCGGAAGAATGCCTTTTTCAATATCACCGCAACGCAAAAGGATTACCGCAAAATAGAAAAAAGAATCGGTGGAACGGTGGGCATCCTTTCCGATAAGGACTGGAATGTTGAGGAATGGAACCTGAAAGCGGTACCTCTGAATGAGGGATTTCTGACTGCAAGCAACGTTCAACATGTTGGCAAAGGGGCCAACCTGTATAACTTGGGATTTAAATATTCCGGAAAGTTTGAGGTCCTCAAAGCCCTGCTTAGAACCGGGTTTTTATGGGACAGGGTACGTGTTCACGGTGGTGCATATGGCAGTAGCAATGCATTCGATTTTTTCACCGGCGATTATAGTCTGCTCTCCTATCGGGACCCCAACCTTGCCGAAACCTTAGAGGTTTATGATGAGGTTGCTGACTTCCTGAATCACCTGGAACTGCCCTCTGAAGAACTGACCAAAATCATCATCGGCTGTGTCGGCAAAATGGATCCGCCTTTAACCCCGGATCTTAAAGGCAAGGCATCGATGATCGACCATCTCACCGGACGCACTCACGAAATGAAACAGAAGTTCCGTGAAGAACTATTATCCACCCGGATTGAGGATTTAAAGGGCTATGCCCCCCTGTTCGAAAAAATCAGGGATGGAGGCCATATCTGTGCCCTGGGAAACGAAGACAAACTCAAAAAATCCAAGTCTATATTCAGCCAACTGGTCAAAGTGTTTAACTAACCAGCGAGCAAAGAGCTATCTTGGCTCAACAGGCCCTTTCCCAGTTGCCTTTTCTGCCAGGAAACTGGTTTCAAACTGCGCGCAAAGATGTTTGGTTGCTTGACAGGCTATTGCATGCTGGCCCCACGCCTAGTGGCGTTGGCCGGGCTTAAGTTTTCGGTATTTCTTGTCGATGGGAGATAGAGAAGGGTCTCCTTTTGACAGGCGAGAAATGAAGCTCAAGCGCAAAGAAATTTTGGACCTTTTAAGGTCATTTGGAGTGAACCAGATGTCCGAGTTAAAGAACGGTTGCCGCGATTACGAAACTAATTTCAAAAAGCGGCAGAAGCGGGAAGACCAACGGTTCACACGCCATTCAATCCGGTTGTAGAGATCGGGCAAACTCGAAGGCTTTCTCCATTTCAGGCAGTCGGGCCAGTTCTGAAACCACTTCCAGATACCGAATGACCCCTTCACGGTCGAGCACCATAATGGCCCGAGCCAGCAGTCTATTTTCCTCAATCAAAAGCCCGGTCGATTTGCCAAACTCAGCGTCCCGGTAGTCCGAAAGGAACAGGATATTGTGAATGTTCGCTTCTTTCGTGAAACGTTTTTGGGCAAACGGCAGGTCCCGACTGATCGTCACCAGATTGGCGGTTTGGTCCAGCCCTTTGTTCTCTTCGCTAAGGATGTGAGTTTGTTTTTCGCAGGTGGGAGTATCCAGGGAGGGAACGACACTCAGTATTGTCACCTTGCCTTTGAACGATTTTAGATCAATCATGTTCAATCCCAGGTCAGGAAGGCGGACAGTCGGAAGTGTTTGACCCACCTGCGTTATTTCTCCAATCAACGTCAGCGGTTTTCCTCTTAATGTAACTGCCTGCCCCCAACTCGATCCCGCAAAAATCAAGACCAGGATTAAACTCCCATATATTTTATGAAGCATAATGAGCTCTCCTTATCAGCTGGTTTTTTCTGCCCTATCTTAGCATTTTAGATCGACGACTTTAACACCCACATTTTGATTCAGGAAAAAGGTCTAGGTCTGATAAGATCGGATTAATCCACTAATACATGGTTTTATCATGGTCGAACTCAACACCATCTCCGAATTAAAGAGACATGTTAAAGCCTGCACTCTTTGCGAGGCCGATCTTCCCTTCCCACCAAAACCCATTTTTTCCTTTTCCGCAAGATCAAAAATACTCATCGTCGGCCAGGCTCCGGGTATCAAAGTGCATGAATCCGGTATTCCCTGGAACGATGCCAGCGGCGACAGGTTACGTGCATGGATGCAGGTCTCGAAAGAACAATTCTACAACACGAAATACTTTTCAATCGTGCCAATGGGATTCTGCTATCCCGGAAAAGGCAAATCAGGTGATTTGCCTCCCCGTCCCGAATGTGCAGAAAAATGGATGACGCCTATTCTTGATAAACTGCCTCAAAGGCAGATCACACTTTTAATAGGCCAATATGCCCAGGCTTGGTTTTTAAAATTCAGTAAGAAAGCGACGCTGACAGAAACGGTGAAAAACTGGAAGCTATATCTACCCGATTACTTTGTTTTGCCGCACCCTTCACCTCGCAACAATATCTGGCTTAAGAAAAATCCGTGGTTCGAAAAAAATCTGGTGCCGAAATTGAAAAAAAAGATAGGTGAAGTTCTCTCCTGAAAATCAAAATTCAACAACGGTGACGCCATCGCCCCCTTCGTGGCGCGAGCCTGGGTTGAACTGCTTGCATAACCCGGCTTTTTCCAGGTAATTACGCACCATGGTCTTGATCGTTCCCATTCCATGGCCGTGAATGATGAGTACCCTCTGCACTTTTTGCACAATGGCCCGGCTGATGAAAGCCTCCATAACAACTTCTGCCTCTTCGCAGTTCATGCCCCTTAAATCGCAGGAGGACACCGGGCCGCCCTCTGACTCGGTATGAATACTTATCGAAAATATCTTTTCGGGTATTTTTCCTTTTTGCCGTGGATTACCGCGAAGGGCGCTGGCCTCAACAATCGTGGTGATATTGCCCATTTTGACCCGTAGTTTTTTCTTTCCCTCAGGAGATTCCAGTAGGGTGGCGAGCGTTCCCAGGTTCAAAATCAAAACCGTGTCGCCGGTTTTCAGATTTTCTGCCGGCAGGGTCCATTCGTCGAGGTCTTCCACTTTGGAGGACAAGGGCATTTGGTTCATGGACTGTATTTGTTTTTCCACTTTACGGATTTTAGGAAGGTCTTTCTCGCCTTTGATCTGCTGGATCATTTTTCGAATTACATCTTTACCGGCACGCACTTCCAACTGTAGTTTTTTAGTTTTGTTTTTTTGGAAATCTTTTTCTTCATTTCGTAATCGCTGGGTCAGGATTCTCTGCTCCCTTGCCAAAGCTGCAGTTTCTTCTTTCTGCCGTTTTATTTCTTCCTGATCGCGGTGGAACTCCAGTCTCTGGCGGGTTAAATCTTCCAGTAGATTTTCCGCACGATCCTCCTTGGCCTGATACAAATTTCGTGCCTGGTCGATGATACTTTTTTGCAGGCCCAGCCGCTCGGCGGTATCGAGGGCGGCGCTTTGTCCCGGTGCGCCAAAAATCAAACGGTAGGTAGGGCTCAGCGTATCGAGATTGAACTCGGTACAGGCATTGAGGAAACCTGTATGCGTTTGCGCCAAAATTTTCAAGGTAAAATAGTGGGTAGAGACCAATGTCATCACATTTTTGCTTTTAAGATCAAGAAGAATGGCTTCTGCCAGTGCCGCGCCTTCTTGCGGGTCGGTGGCAATTCCTAATTCGTCCAGAAGTACCAGTGAGCCTGCGTCAACATGATCCAGGATATGAATGATTTTTTTCAAGTGCCCGGAAAAGGTTGACAACTTTAATTGAATATTCTGATCATCACCGATATCGGAATAAACCTTCGGGAAAAATGGAATCCTGGAATCTTCTTTGACCGGAAGATGCAGTCCCGCTCTGGCCATCAGGGCCAGTAAGCCCAAGGTCTTTAGCGTCACCGTTTTGCCCCCGGTATTGGGGCCGGAAATGATTACTACCCTGACCGAGGCGTCCCACTCAATGGTATTGGGAACCACCATTTCTCCATCCAGAACCAGTTCCGGGTTTCGGGCTTCTTTAATTTCCATGATCGAGTCGTGGTTCATGGGGCAATGTACCGCCGCCATGGTTTTGCTCAGACGGGCTTTGGCGAAAATGAGATCCAGAGATATCAGGGTTTCCAGATTCCTTTCCAACTGTTCCTGGAATTGCAGGGTTTGCAGAGCAAGCGATTGCAGGATTTTAATTTTTTCCTGCACAACTTGCAGCCGGGCTATTTTCAATTGATTGTTCAGGGGCACGATGGAAGTGGGCTCTATGAATAGAGTTTGTCCCGTTCCGGAACTGTCATGCACGATGCCGTCAACCCGGGATTTGAACTCTGCCCGCACCGGGATGACCATTCGTTCTTCACGTTCGGTGATGTAGGAGTCCTGCAGGGCCTCGCGGATACTGTCCGTCTTGAAGAGACGTTGCAGACGTTCTTCCAGTTTGCGTTTTGCGGTTTCTGTATTGCGGATGGCTTGGTGCAGTTCCGGTGTGGCGTTTTCCCGGATGTTTCCCTCATCATCCACGCAACGGGCTAGTTCCTCCAGAAACTCCCTGAGGGGGTCGAGTCTTTCCAGCCAGGTATGCAAGTGGGGATAAGCGGATTTTTTATCCCTTTCCCGGCAAAGGTTCCGGCACAGTCGCAAAAGTTTGATGAGAGACAGGCATTGGCCCGGCTCGATCATCTTTTGCTCCTCAGCGTCCCGGAAAATCGGGCTGATATCTTCAAACCGATCCATCGGGAAGGAATGCAAAGAAGCCAGCAAGGCAACCATCTCGGCAGTTTCTTCAAGCAGAACTTTTGCACAATCAAAATCGTCTTCGGGTTTTAACTGCTGGCATTGATCCTGGGTGATGGGAGAACAGGCATGGTTGGCCAACGCCGAGACCACTCTGTCCCAGCCTAGAAGGTTCATGGATTTTTCAATCAGGGATGTGTTGCTCATAATAAAGGCTCATCCAGCCGAGACAACTCTTTGCTGGCAGACACAGCTGTTGCTCGTTGCCCCTCCGGCGAGGAGTGGACCAGAGTGGACTCGAGAAGAATGCTCACTCTGGCATCATAAAGACGGTTGGGATCGCGAAAATTTTTATATCCATACAAGAGCACAGCGAGGTCTTTTTCCACTTTCTTTTTATAGCTGGTCTTTTTTTCTCCGGGAACCAACTTTTTGCTTTGAACCTGGATTTTTTGGGTGGTGATGGTGACCGGTTTATCGAAGTCAACGGTTTCGGTATTGAAATACAAATCATATTCAATGATATGCTGTCCCATCACCTCAAAAATATTGTGGCCTTTACGGGTAGCGAACAGAGTGGCGATTTTACCATCCCGTTTAACTGGATTCGGGCTTTCCGGTCCGGGCAGTTCCAACAAGGCGAGATTCTGTCCTTGAACCAGCCGCGCCCAGTGGATCGCTCCCATATGGTTGCCTTCCCGGGTCATGCGGACGACGTCAGGATTCAGCCGGCGTTTTTGCTTGCGAATCCATTCCACCATGGCGGGCACTTCCGATTCGGGCAGGAAATGGCCTCCGTGAGCCGTTCCTCTTTCCCCATGTTCCCGGTAGGTGACGGGATATTTCATGTCGGAGAGAATTTTATGAATCCGCCGACTGAGTTGGATGGGGAAAATAGGATCGTGCGCGCCCTGGATCATATAAATCGGCGTATTGCGAAGATTTACCAGAAAATGCATGTACCGGGGAGTGATGCTTCCGGCGATGGGGATCAACCCGGCAAACCGGTCCGGATAAAACATGCCGATCATGTAAGCACCGATAGCGCCATTGGACAACCCGGTAAGAAAAATCCGATCCGAATCTATATTGTATTGTTCGCGAACCTGATCAATGAGACCGAGCACCATTTCCTCGGCGGGCCGTGCCCACCAGGCTCCCATCGGATAAGTGGGACACAACACTGCGAACTCTTTTTGCAAACGCTCGACCCAGGCCGGAATGGTGTTGGCCCCGCTACCGCCCAGCCCATGCAGGACAACAACGAGCGGGATCTTTTCATCTTGTTTCAATGACTCAGGAAGAAACAAGGCATAAGGGTAGTCTTTTCCATTGTGCCTGACCTGTAAATTTTTTTGCAATCCGACAGGGCCCGTGCCTTTTTTTGCCTGTGCACGGAGGAGGGATTTGACCATTTCGTTTGAGACTTGAGCCGACTTCAAACGCTCCAGCACCTGGGTTTCCACCTCGGGGTCCTGAGTGGAAAGAAACAAGCCTACTTCAGACTTAACGTCTTCTTGCACTGTGCCAGACTCTTGTAACGTAGAACACGACACGGCAAACAGGAAAACTAAAAAAAATTTCGGGATATTCATGGCTTACACAGTATCGGACTTTAAAACCTTTGTAAAGGTTTTAGGATTGCTCTAAGTGGCTAATTTTATTGGAATTTTCTGTCGCCATGCGGTAAAATTCATTCTTGTTTAGCTGCGTAGTTTTATTCTTTAAGGAGTCCCCCAGAAATTTCCTACGGCCATGAGCGTACCCTTTGGAAAAGGAACGCGAATTGCCAGCCGAAAAAATTGGATAAATAAACACTCTTCTTATGGCCTGCCTGATGAATTCACTCAAAGTACCTGTTCAAACTCTGGTTAAAATTCTCAATCTAGGAATGCTCTCGCTTGGAAAATGCCGAATGGATGTGGGCGAATCTGCCGGGTTGACCCGGATGTTCACGGTAAAGAAAAGTGGAATGGATTTTGTGGGGCAGGTCCGGGTGCGTCCTGGAGACCCCGCCATTCGGATCGAGGTCTTCAATGAAAATTATTTTGAGGAGTTTGAACAACCCGAATCTGCTGTGCTCGACAACTTAGCTCGGAAAGTTCTCGGACGGGTGTCAAAGGATAAGGAATTACCGGAGACGTTGAAAACCTTGATCCACGAACATTTTGCCGAGCAGGACTTGCGGGAGGAAGAAAAGGAAGAAGAGGAAGTTGCGGAAACCGTCAACGAGCGGGACTTGGATAAAATCTTTGCGTGCCTGAACAAGGAGTATTTCAATGACCGGGTTCAGGCGAAGATCATGTGGGGACGCGATGTAAAATCGCATAACAAAAGCGGGTTTCGATATGGCTCCTACGATGAGGGAAAAAAACTCATCCGGGTTCATCCGCGGTTGAAGCAGGACTTTGTACCCCTGTGTGTTCTGGAACTCACTGTTTATCATGAAATGTGCCACCAGTTTGTCCCGTCCTACAAAAGGAACGGAACCTGGCAGAGTCATCACCCTGAATTTAAAAAGAAGGAGCGGGAGTACAAAAACTTCAAGGATGCCAGGAACTGGGAAAAGCATAACTGGCACCGTTTGCTCCTTCCTTCCGTCGAGAATGCCGAATCGGCGATAGCCTGACCCTCTAGCGAGGGAGGCAGATAACAATGACTCGTTGAGCCGAGAACGCGACTGCTCGCCAAAAAGAGCGGTTGCACGCTGGCTCCACGCCTAGTGGCTTGCAAACGCCGTTGATTTGGCCTAAATTGGTTTCACGCCATGAAAATGATCAAATGTTACATTCAGTATGAAAAGTTGGAAGCGGTCCGGGAAAAGCTTTTTGAATTAGGAGTGCCCGGAATATCAGTGGTTGATGCTAAAGGCATTGGCAAACCGATGAGCCATTTGAAATCCGACCCCGACTTGAAAGTTCCGCAGTTTCATCCCTGTGTGGAAATTTCCGTGGTTCTGGAAGCCGAAGCAGTGGAGGAAGTGCTGGACATGATCGTGGAGACGGTGCAGACCGGCAACTTGAGCGATGGAAAGATTTTTGTCCTGCCGGTTGAAGAAGCCGTCCGGGTCCGTACCGGGGAGCGGGGCAAACAGGCCCTCTATTAATTGGAACCCTTCCGTTGATTGCTGAAAATCTCGCTGAAGTCCGGGAACGGATTTCCCAAGCCACCAAAAAGTCGGGAAGAGATCCAGACAGCGTCCGCCTGGTTGTTGTTTCCAAACAGGTGGACATTGCCCACATTGAAGAAGCCCGGACAGCAGGTGCCGTGATATTCGGGGAGAATAAAATCCAGGATGCGGTTCCCAGAGTAGACCAACTGGGATCGGAAGGAATTTCCTGGCATTTCATCGGTCACTTGCAAAAGAACAAGGTCAAGTTCCTCGATGAACGCTTCGACTTGATTCATTCAGTGGATAGTCTGGAACTGGCGGAGAAAATTGCTAAATTATGCCAGACAGAAAACCGGGTACAGAGGGTTTTGTTACAGGTCAATGTTTCGGGCGAAACTGCAAAATTTGGCATGGAACCGGGCGAACTGGAAAAACAGATGCTGGCTTTTTCCCGTTTGAAAGGAATTCGGGTTGAGGGGCTGATGACCATTCCGCCTTACCATCCCGATTCGGAAAATTCCCGCAGGCATTTTTCACGATTGCGGGAACTTCGCGACCAATGCGAAAAACAGAACCGGATTTCTCTGTACGAACTTTCCATGGGCATGACCAACGATTTTGAGGTTGCGGTAGAAGAGGGCGCTACGCTGGTTCGTGTTGGCACTGCTATTTTTGGCCCCCGCCGGGCCATAGATCGGAAGTAATTTAAGAGGAGATCATCGTTGTGCTGAAAAATAAAAAAATTGGATTCATTGGCGGTGGCAACATGGCCGAAGCCATGATAAAAGGCCTGCTTTCCGCTTCGTTCATTGAAGCGAAAAATGTTTTTGTTTCGGAACCGTCAGAAGCGAAACGGGATACCCTGCATGCAGAGTACAAAATCAAGGTCAGTGCCGACAACCGTGAACTGGTGAAGAAATGCGACATCATCATTCTCGCGGTCAAACCGCAGATTGTGCAAAAGGTTCTGCGTGATATTGCTTCGCTGGTGGGACGTGACAAACTGGTTATATCTATTGCCGCCGGAGTTCCCATTGCCATCATGGATGATGTTCTGCGGGGAGGCAAAAATAAAAAGTTCAGTATTGTGCGCACCATGCCCAATACTCCGGCACTGGTTCAGGAAGGGGTGACAGCCATTGCTTCCGGCGAGCATGTTCGTAAAATCGATGTGAAAATCGCCCACCGTATATTTGAAGCGGTGGGCCGCACCGTCGATGTTGAAGAGGACCAACTCGATGCCGTGACGGGTTTGAGTGGCAGTGGGCCAGCTTATATCTTTATGCTGATCGAAGCACTCTCTGATGCCGGAGTCAAAATGGGTCTTTCACGCGAAGTGGCCAATACCCTGACCATCCAGACGGTGCTGGGTTCCGCCAAACTTGCCAGAGAGAGCGGCAAACATCCCGGCGAACTCAAAGACATGGTCACCTCCCCTGCCGGCACCACCATCTCCGGACTGCATGCCCTGGAAGAGGGGAGTTTTCACACCACCCTGATGAATGCTGTGGAAGATGCCACCCTGCGTTCCCGCGAGTTGGGCCAAATCGCCCTCAACAAAAACACCACTAAGCGTGGGGCCAAATGAGCAACTACTAGCCGTAGGGGCAAATTGAAATGGCCTATTGCCTCGAGAAAACGTATGAGCAAAAATACAACAATTTATTGGAATGTGCTTGAAGCCGGAAACGCCAGCAAATGGGAACCGATTGAAGGCACGGATGGAATGTTGCAGCAATTGACTTTAACTATGGATGATGTGACAGGGGATTACACAAGGTTAACTCGATTTCAAGCTGGAGCTGATACAAAAAAATTTGGTGCGAAGTCGCATGATTATCCGGAAGAAATTTATATAATTTCCGGTCGGCTCTATGATGAAGCTTTCGACATGTGGCTGGAAGCGGGCCATTTCGCCAGTCGGCCTCCGGGTGAAGTGCATGGGCCATTTATTTGCGAGGAAGAATGTCTGGTTCTGGAAGTCTCGCATCCAAGTCAGTCGATAAAGGCTACTTAATGATTACCTCAAGTTCACTCTTTAAACGCATGAGGTGGTTCACCGTTCTACTCCTTTTTGCTTTTTCTCTCCCGGAAGAAGCCCAAACTTCAAACATTCCCGACATGATAAAAATTAAAGCGGACTGCTTCACCATGGGAAGTGAGGAGTTCGTGGTCGAGGAACCGGAACACAAGGTTTGCCTCAATTCTTATTACCTGATGGTTCACGAAGTTACCCAGAAACAATTTGAGAGCGCTATGGGGAACAACCCGTCCCGTTTCAAGGGGCCGGACCTGCCGGTGGAAAATGTCTCGTGGCCGGAAGCGGATGCTTATTGCCGATCCTTCGGCGGTCGACTTCCCACCGAAGCGGAATGGGAATATTCAGCACGTGCGGGTTCTACCGCCGCTTTTGCCTTTGCCTGGCATCGTGGCAATTCGCCAGGCAGTACGAAACCCGTAGGACAAAAAAAAGGCCAACTCTTTGGGGCTTCACGATATGAATGGCAATGTCTAGGAATGGGTTGGCGATTGGTACCGCGAAGATTATTATGAAATGATCGCCGCATCGGAACCGGCGGACAACCCGTTGGGCCCGACTTCTGGGCAGTTTGTCATCCTTCGTGGCGGCTCCTTTGAGGATGAAGCCTTTTTTCTCCGGTCCGCTTCGCGCTACTGGTACCCGCCCACCCTGAAACACCACAATCTAGGATTCCGCTGCGCCGCTAACCCATCTGATATTGAAGGGAGTAAACTGCAATGACTGCCAAAAATATTCTGATTATAACCGGCATTCTATTTTCGCTCCTTCTCGGTTCGCAGGAAGGTTGGTCGGAAACGGTGGAAATAAAAATCATCAAATCGACTTTCATTCCCACGGTACTAAAAATTAAGGAAGGCGATACCATCCGGTGGGTCAATACAGAGGAACTTCTACATACGGTAACGAGCGGAAAAGCCCCCACGCCTGACAAACAGTTCCACGCGGCCTACGTAAAAAAGGAGTTTGAAGTGACCTTCGACAAAGCCGGTTTCTACGATTATTACTGCGAACTGCACCAAGCCGTCATGCGCGGTGTGGTTATAGTCCGGCCAGCGGCCGGTGGCGACTAGCAATAGCCCATGAGGCAAGTCTACACCGCTGAGCGCAGTAAAAATATAAGAATGAGAGGTTCAAATCACCCCGGCTACCCCATTCGGGGCATGAAGGCTAATGAAGAGGGTATAACTGGGGTTGGGGGGATTTGATTTTCTGGCTTGGAGTAGAAGGCTCGTTGGGCCGAGGTAACTTTTTTTGCCAGCGAAAGTCATTGCTAGTTGGCTCCACGCCTAGTGGCCGGGCTATTTGCAACGGAATTTTTTATATTCACCGTAGCCAACGATGGCAAAACCGAGGAACAGAATCCATGTGGGATGCAGGACATGTTCCGGTTTATTGAAGTAGAGGAACAGCATTATTGCCACGCCTGCCATGGTGACGGTCAACCCAAGTAAGACCGCGGTCAACCCTTTTTCAAATCCATCCGGGTCTTTAAGTTGTTTTCTTATTTCCGGTCGCAGTTCATATTTAAACATGGTCTTTGTGTTCCAATAGTGCGGAATTCAAACTTCCCATCCGATATCCTTCCGGGTCCAGCATCACACTATTAAATCCTAAAGATCTGAATTTTTCCTGCACCGCCTTCTGAATGGATTTATCGTTCTGGTAACGGGGCATTTCGTTTTTGTCGAGTTCAATGCGGGCCAGGGTTCCTAGATGGCGGACGCGGACCTGAGTGAATCCTAAAGCGAGCAAGAGGTCTTCGGACTGCTCGATCATGGCAAGTTTTTCCGGCGTGACCGGCTGGCCGTAAGGAATGCGGGAAGACAGGCAGGCCATCGCTGGTTTGTTCCAGATGGAAAGCTTCATCATCCGGGACAATTCCCTGACCTCTTGCTTGCTGAACTGGGCTTCCACCAAGGGACTGCGCACCCCTTGTTCTCGGGCAGATTCGAGTCCGGGCCGGTAATCACCCAGATCGTCGGTGTTGGTGCCATTTAAAATATGAAAAATATTTTCCTGCTGCGCGACCTTTTTGAGGCGCGAATAAAGTTCTGTTTTGCAGTGGTAACATCGGTTGACCGGGTTGGTCCGGTAATCAGGGTTAGACATTTCCTCTGTTTTGATGACCAGATGTCTTGCCCCGATTTCCTTGGCCAACTGGTGGGAGGCTTTCATTTCCCTGTCCGGTACGCTGGCAGATTGTGCGGTAACCGCCAACGCTTTTTCCCCCAGGACCTCATGGGCAAGGGCGAGGACCAGAGTGCTGTCTACCCCGCCAGAAAACGCCACCAGCACGCTATCCATTTCCCGGATCAGTGATTTGATTTTTTTCGTTTTTTGGTCGAGTGTCATGGTCGGTTTTAGAGTTGATGCTAGTCAAGAGTAACATACCACTAGGCGTGTGGCGGTGATATTCTTCCTCAGCTTTCCTGCCCGGAGGGGTACAACTGGCAACTACTAGGCGTAGGGCCCGTGCGCCATCGCTTTATTTGGCGAGCAAAGAGTTATCTCGGCTCAACGACTTGTTGCTAGCCGGGTCCAGCGAGTTATGCTTATCATTTGCCTTTACCCTTTCAGGGCATGAAGACTAATGAAGAGGACATCACGCATGCCCGAAGGGGTATCACGCTGGCGGTGGCTCACCGACAAAAAAAATCCGGGAACAGAGGGTGTCTGTTCCCGGACTCCGAGGAGGAGGTGTTCTTTGAGAAGGTAAAAAGCGCTACTCTTTTTACCTCTCTATTACTAATAGTCTAACGGAGGCTTCCGGAAGACTCCTATGTTTTTAAACAAAATTTTTGCTTTTATTTGCTTTTCTGATCCGAATTGGAACATCAGGAAAGGTGGGTTCATGAGAGCCAATAAATACAAGGAGATTGAGCTTCGGCAAGTGGGAGTTTTCCCTTCGTTACTGCAATTCGTGCAGGATCAAACTCACCTACAGATGGGGTCAGGATAAATCGGCTTTAAGCCTCAACTCCCGCAGTTGTTTCGGGTCCACTTCCGAGGGGGCCTGGGTCATCAGGCAGGTGGCTTTCTGGGTTTTGGGGAAGGCGATCACATCCCGGATTGATCCGGCACCTGTAAGCAACATGGTGATTCGGTCCAGCCCCAGAGCGATCCCGCAATGCGGGGGGGCTCCATATTTCAAGGCGTCAAGCAGGAAGCCGAATTTGCTTTCGGCCTCTTCCTGGCCAATGCCGAGGAGTTTAAACATTTTTTCCTGCACTTCTTTTTGATGGATACGAATGCTACCGCCGCCGATCTCGTTGCCGTTGAGCACCAGATCATAAGCCCGAGCCTTAATGGAGCCAGGGTCGCTCTCGAATTTATCAAGGTCCTCTTCACGCGGAGCTGTGAAAGGGTGGTGCATGGCGGTATACCTTTTTTCCGTCTCGTCATATTCCACCAGCGGGAACTCCGTGACCCAGGTGAAGACGTTTTTTGATTCATCGATCAGGTTCAACTGTTTACCTAAAGCCAGACGGAGATGGGCGAGAGCATCGGCCACAATCTTGGGGGTGTCGGCAATAAAAACTACTGTGTCGCCGGGCTGGCTTCCCAAAGCCTTCAGCATTTGGTCGAGCATTTCCTGCTCGAAGAACTTGATGATGGGCGACTGCAATCCATCTTTCTGAACCTTGATCCAGGCCATCCCCTTGGCGCCGTATGTTTTGGCAATTTCGGTTAAATCGTCCAGTATTTTCCGGGATAACGTATCGGCACTGTTTTTGACATTGAGGGCGCGAACCTGTCCACCCGATTCCAGCACCTGAGCGAACACTTTAAACGATGTGCCTCGGACAATTTCTCCCAGATCAACGATTTCCATGTCGAACCGCATATCCGGTTTATCGGTTCCGAACCGGTCGATGGCATCCTGATATTTCAGGACCGGGAAGGGAGTGTCGATTTTAACATCGAGGATCTCCTTGTAAATTTCCGCCATCATTTCCTCGAGCATTTGGAATATGAACTTCTCACTGCCGAAAGACATTTCAATATCGATCTGCGTGAATTCCGGTTGCCGGTCAAAGCGTAAATCTTCATCGCGGAAGCATTTCACGATCTGGAAATACCGGTCCATGCCCGAGACCATGAGAATCTGTTTGAACAACTGCGGTGACTGAGGCAGAGCATAAAACTTTTGCGGGTTGAGCCGGCTGGGCACCAGGTAATCCCGTGCCCCTTCCGGAGTACTCTTGGTCAGCACGGGGGTTTCTATCTCCATGAATCCGTTCCGGTGCAGTTCGTTTCTTGCCACCCTTGTGATGTCATAACGGGTTTTCAAATTGCGCTGCAAAACCGGCCCGCGAAGATCGAGAAACCGGTATTTCAAGCGCAGGACTTCCGAGGTATCCTGCGGTTCCCAGGGTGAAATGGGAGGGGTTTCCGATGGATTGAGAATATGCAACTCATCTACATAAACTTCTATTTTGCCGGTTTTCAGTTTCGTGTTCACCATGTCATTGGGTCTGGCGCGGACCTTACCAGTGATAGCAATGACAAAATTTCCGCGAAGGGACTGGGCATGGTCGTGTGCCAGTTGGTCGATCTGAGGATTCAGCACCACCTGGGTCATGCCGTATTTATCCCACAAGTCCACGAAAATGAGTCCCCCGTGATCGCGCCGGGTATGTACCCATCCGCACAGGGTCACCGTTTCGCCGATATGGCTGTCCGACAATGTCCCGCAATCATGTGTTCGTTCGTTGTTCATTGAGGCTCAAATAGTTTTTTTTGGGATGGTTGTGGGCCTTGGGCAAAGTCTAGTACGGTACCGAAAACAAGCCAGACTTGCAAGCGTTAATCTATCGAGGAAGGAGAGGAACTCAAGGTTCCGGGTCGTGTGCAACTTCCTCGCTATCTTGGCTGATGAGGGATTCCTCCTGCGCCTTTTGTTCCGCTTCTATGCGTGCCAATTCCTGTTCCTTGCGTTTTTTGTGAAGCTGAGAGTCGATCACCATCTGCGGTTTGATCTTTATTGCGAGGGGAATATTGACCGTACTGCAAGAGCGCATGCAGACTCCGCACCCGGTACAGATATTTTTGTCAATGATGGGCCTGTCGTTCACTTGGTGAATCGCTCCTGGAACCGGGCAGTCGATCACACATTGCTGGCAGAAAGTGTCGCCGTAGGCCTGACATTTATTCTTA
>Ga0208879_1001450_pt1 | contig 22282 bp, 14 predicted proteins | sample Knorr_S15_td_Bot_FD_185605 | JGI IMG/M metagenome (GOLD analysis project Ga0208879, IMG submission 185605) | Marine microbial communities from Southern Atlantic Ocean transect - Knorr_S15_td_Bottom_ad_5009_LV_A (SPAdes) (version 2) | ecosystem: Environmental > Aquatic > Marine > Oceanic | place...
TCTATGAGTTGGGCAAATAATGCTGGCGCGGCCTTCGCTTTGGTAATCGGACCTCGTGATATTGAGTCCGGCCAAGCGATGGTTAAGCGGCTTTCAGATGGAGAGCAGGCCGAATGCGCGTTAGAAGCAGAAGCAATCGGAGCCGCCGTGGAAAGCCTGCGTTAGTTCGCGTTCAACTCCTGACAAGCGATGCGGTTTCACTCATCATCAGCTTTCTTAGATGGTCTAATCAGCGCAGCAGCAGCTAGACCTCCAACTCCGATAAGTGCGGTGAAGCCCGGGGTTTTTTCCTCAATACCAAGTTCGTCCTCAAGGAATTCGTCAGCCGCAGTTTCGTTGAGAATCGGGAACATCACCGTCGCGTTGTAGGAAGAATCAGGGTGCTGCTCATCAGCATTATAGGAAGAATCCGAGTGTTGTTCATCATTGAAGTATAGCCTGAACTGGGCATCGTTGCCAAAAATGACAAGGAACGTCGTCGGCTTGAGTACCATGGTGAACTTGATTGCTGGTTCATCCTGACTTTTATTCCATTCAACCAAATCCGGGTAGACCGGCAACTGCCAGTGGACGTCATTCTCACCACTTTCCAGATTTGGGAACTCTTGGGTGTAGGCCTCAACGCCGCCTCGCATCAAAGTGATATTCAGGTTCTCACAATCACCGGCACATTCACCTTGTCCGTTGCGCCATTCCCCACCGATTTCAATCTTGTCCGTTGCGCCATTCCCCACCGATTTCAATCTTGAATCGCATATGGATATCCTCGCCTTCTTTCAGCAGCATCCTATTTTTCACGAAGGTCTCCATTCTGCAGGTCACCTCAATGTCCAACGTACCGCTGCCGGTGGTCTCCTCACCGTATCCATTGTTGGCATTGTCCTCATCGCTAGCGTTGAAGTGTCCCCAGCAAGGTTCCATGTTGTCGCGGCCATATAGGAACATTGTATTGTTCAAATGGTCGGGTTGCCCATCGCTAGAGCCGCCTTGCATTGCTCCCATCTCTGCGTTTGCGATGGGCTGAGCAGCACCCGGTGTTGCCATTAGCACCGCCATTAGCAATGCACCGACAATAAGTCCCCAACCACGGCTCTCCATGTCGAGACGTGTAAAGGCAGTATGTATGAGGCTTTGGGGGATGTAGGTCGTAGACCTTTTTTCGTTGCAATACCGCATCAATCGAAGCGTTGAACTCCGAATCGGCCGCTGCGCTGTTCTCTAGCGAGGTTGAGTGCTTGGCCCAGAATATCCGGCTCCATTTTTCCGTCCAAAATCCGGTCGCCAGCCACTCCGGTGATGATTGCCATCACCTTGATTGTATCACCAAATCCGGGGTCTTGCCTTGCACCGAAAATCACGTTTGCCTCAGGAGATAGTCTTGCCGTCATCAATTCAACGACTTGACTAGCCTGTTCTAATGTCATGTATGGGCCTCCGGTAACGTGGATGAGCGCGCCAGTTGCCCCATCAATATCAATGTCTAAAAGTGGGTGATTGAGGGATTCATGCACGACTTCTTCCGGTCCTCGGTCGCTCTCGCCATAGAGCATCATGGTGATGCCGCCGCCGCTCATGATGGTACGAACATCGGCGAAGTCGAGATTTATCAGACTCGGCAAGGTGATAGTTTCAACAATTCCCTTGACGATTTCTGCAATCAGTTGGTCCATGATGCTGAAGGCTTCGTCAAGCGGCAAGTTTGGCACATAATGCAGCAATCGGTTGTTGTCAAGAACCAGTACAGCATCAACCACTTGTCGCAGCAACTCCAATCCTTCCAAAGCACGTCGCATTCTTTGGCGTCGCTCAACATGAAATGGAGTAGTGACTACAGCAACAACTAGCGCGCCGCCACGCTTTGCTTCCTCAGCGACTACAGGCGCGATACCAGTGCCAGTTCCACCGCCAAGACCAGCGGTGATGAAGACCAAATCAGCACCACTGACAATCTTTGAAATTACATCGCGACCGGCCTCAGCGCATCTTCGCCCGGTCGAAGGGTCGCCACCCGCACCAAGTCCGCGGGTAATGTGGCGACCAACCAGCAATTTTTGCATCGCTCGTGTATGGTCAAGATGCTGCTTATCGGTATTGATTGCAACAGTAATCGCACCTTCAACACCAAGATGGGTTATCCGATTCATCGTGTTATTACCAGAACCACCGCAGCCGCAAATCAGAATTCTCGGGTTTGGTACCCCAAAATTACCCATTTCCTCGTCTAAAAGTGTGGTTGATTGTTTCTCATTCATGTCGCGTTTTAACTCCGCAACAAGGTCACTGTATGCGCCTCCGGACGCAGTATCTGTGTTCTGTCCCCCATCCATGGATATACCTACAAGGTCCAAGTCGTTGTTCTGCCTCTATTAACCGTTGTTGGAGGGGGCCGCATCGCAAGCCCGATTTTGGCCCCCTTTTTGCACACCCGAATCCAACTCTGCCACGCCCTGAATGCAAGGGTTGTTATCGCCAAATTTGACCTACCTCAGTTGATGTGGTGGTAGGTAACTCGCTGAAGTCACAGTGAGGAATGTGAAGGTCAACTTACTGTTGCGTATGGTAATCAAGAAATACGGCGGGACGGTGGGCTGTCTGCTCCCGAGCGTAGCATAGCCTGGCTAATGCACCTGACTGTAGACTGTGAAAACACGGTTGTTGAAGGCAGCCATCAGGGGATCGCTGGTTCAAATCCGGCCGCTCGGACCTTCTTCCCTTCTGCGCGTGAACGCAGAGCAGAGAGGCGAGTTCGCAGGTCCGGAATCTCTGGTGGCTCGTGTAAACAAGTCCGACAGGTGTCAATCAGGTAGCCGTTGGATAGTGCTCGCCTGCCGATGATTAGGCGATGTCGCATTCGGCTTCTGTCGGAGAGAGTCAACTCAATTGTCATCTCGCGGCCTCCGAGCCACAAATTGGTCTGAATCGTCGGCCGCAGAGTTACGTGTCCACCTGAGTCCTTGACTCGCTTCCAGCCGGTGAGCGGCGCTAAGATGGGTTTGGCACCAACATCCAGACGGAACCTAACCCACAATCCATTGCAGGTCTCGAGCGGTTCCACGTCAAGTGCGTGTAGCGAGGAAGTATTGGCTCCCGAGTCCAATTTTGCGTATAGGCGGTGGATGCCGAGGTCCGACAGCGTTACCCATTCGCGCCAGCCAACCGTCGTCTGCATGCCAAATCACCACTTGTAAGCCGGCGGGCGCGGTCGCCCACCCTTTCTCAATGTATCGCAATGAAATGCAATGAATTTCGGCGGAGATGTAGTTGTGAGAGGTAGTGAATTTTCTCTATCCCTCCTTCGGAGGACTTTGCCTATCATCGTCACGGTCTTATATGGGGAGCAGGTCGGCGGCTTGCTCCAAAGGGTGGTAACATGACTCGTTCAGTCAATCAAGCGATTGCGAAAATCTGGAAGCGACCGAAGGATTCGTTGCCTTATGACTACCGCCGTGACCGTATGGCAGCGTGGCGCAGGGAGTTGGTTGTGCAGCGAATTGACAAGCCAACTCGGATAGATGCCGCTCGCCGCGTTGGCTACAAAGCCAAGCAAGGAGTTGTAGTCGTGCGCACCCGTGTTCGTAGAGGGGGATTGCGCAAGGGTAAGATTCACATGAAGCGAAAGCCGTCAAAGGCTGGTATTCTGAAAATCACTATGGGGAAGTCCATTCAGCGTATCGCTGAGGAGCGTTCCGCCAAGAAATACCCGAACCTCGAAGTTCTGAACTCGTATTGGGTTGGCGAAGATGGCCGTCACAAATTCTACGAGGTTATTATGCTCGACCCAAGTCACCCCGCAATCAAGGCTGACAAGCAGTTGGGTTGGATTACTGGTAGCCGCCATGTCGGCCGCGCTGCTCGCGGAAAAACCAGTGCAGGTAAGCGTGGGCGCGGCTTGCGAAGAAAGGGTAAGGGCGCAGAGAAGATTCGCCCGAGTTTGAAGGCTAATTTGAACCGCGGCAAGTGATTCGCCATTCTTTGGCAATATCATCTTGGATTCCTAACTTGGATTCTCACCTCAACACTTGGTAGCATTGTAACTTGGATTCTCACCTCAACACTTGGTAGCATTGGTGTTGCGAAGTTTGATGAGTTGCGCCATGCATGCATGGATTATGGGAGAGGCTGAAGTCTCCTCGCTGCGAGGCATGGCGGTCATTTTGCCCGATGGTAGATTTCTTGGCAATGTCCACGATGCGGTGATTGACACCGACTCGTGGAGTTGTTCGCATATTTTTGTCGCCGACCCACCTGAAGAAATGGTTGAGGAGAGAATCCATCTCGCCATTCCGTGGCGCTGGGTAAAAGGGGTCAGCGACGTCATTTTATTGCGTTGGTTTCCACCGACACCGATTCCTCGTCACCCGCTGAACCCTTGATATGTGACGGGGTTTTCGCAACATTTGGCTGGATGGCTGCTCACGCGGCTTCTAACCAATTGATGCGAGAGGTGAATAAGTGCTTGAACTCCATGTGCTCGGCACATCTTCGGCACGTTTCGCGCACGGCCGCTCGGTATCCGGTTCAGTACTTTCCACTCCGGGCGGACTGGCTTTAATTGACTGCGGCGAAGGTATGCAGCAGCGGGTTATCAACCACAATCGGGCGCTGAAAACGGCCGGACTTACAACTCGGACCCGCCTCTCTCGGGTACGCGCAATCCTCCTCACTCACGGCCATTTGGACCATAGTTGGGGCCTGCTTCCACTATTGCAAACCCTTGCATTAGACAGCCGCAGAGACCCGCTGACCATTATCGGGCCGACCAGTAAGGCGGCAATGAAGTGGGCGAAAAAGCATCCCGGGAAATCACCCCCGGAAGGTAGTGGAGTGCATTCTACCGACTTGGCAATTCAGTGGAGGATGTGGCAGAATCTTGGCAGTAAGGACGAAGACTTCGGCTTCCCGATTGACTGGGTTCTGGTACCAATAGATGACGACCAACCGTTTGAGTGTCCGGTTCAACCTTTGGATGGGGTCACACTGACGATGATTCCTACCTTGCATGGCATCCCGTCGTGCGCTTGGCTTGTGGTCGGTCGGGGTAAGGCCGGCAGGTTTGACCGAGAGAAGGCGGATTCTGCTAATTTGACTGTTGATGAGAGGAGGTTGTTAGCTGCCGGCAAGGATATTGAGAAGGGCGGGGAAATGTTGCTCGGAGCAGATTTTCGTGGCCCTCCTCGCCTTGGGCGTAGTCTATTGGTTAGTGGTGATACTGCTGCTGGCGTTGTCGGTTTTCAGCCCGATGCGTTAACGATAACGCCAGATTTGCTGATTCATGAGGCGACTTTTACCGTTGAGAATCAGGAAAAAGCGACGTTATACAATCATTCTACTGCTAGTGATGCCGCGCGCGCAGCGACTTCTTGCGGCGCGCGCGTATTGGGAATGACCCACTTCTCTAGTCGGTTAGAGAGACTCAGTCCATCGGTCAGCGAAGCACGCCAACACTTTCGCGGACCGATTTGCGCTTGCAGTGAAGGCGATTGGTTTCACATCGAATCCAATGGAATAATAACCCATAATGTTCGGTGTGATGATGATTGGAACTCACAGCAATTGCAGACCTAATTACTGACCTGTATCGTTACACACCCGTATGGGCGACCTTCAAAGGTGGATTGAGCAAGCCGCCGTCATGCCTCGCGCTGCGCGTGCCTCCGCGCTCACCTGCATTCTACTGTTTTCCATGCTCGCTGTATCTGTGACCTCCCTTGCGGATTCAGCAGCAAGGGCGACTGCTTGCGCAGAGACAGACGTGGTTGAGTTGCCCGGACAATTCACGGTTGTGGACCAGGGATGTCACCAGATTGACCTCGGTGTATTGACCCCCGGACAGGTAGTGGAATTTGACATTGCTGCGGATGATGCATTCGACTTTTTGGTATTCAACTCAAATGCACTTACCGTTTACACCAACGACCAATTATACCGAAATAATACATTTTGGGAATCTGATACCGTATTTGAGTCAATGAACGGCACGAATCGTTGGCATTGGACTACTCCTGCAACTTCTTCGCTGCGTTGGTATGTGATTTTGGATAATCTCGACCACCCCGGTGATGAAGACGAAGGTGACCTCGGTGGGATTACAGTTACCATTGATATCACGATTAATTTCATCACGCCTGACCCTTGGTCCGTTCACGACAATATTGTCCGTCTTGGTATCAACGACCACCAACAATTGCTCGGGCCGAGTGTGCTGACTCTTGATGGCGGAACTCAAGTCTCCATAGAGGCCATCGCCTTACAAGGCGAGCCCGACCTATTCATTCTGACATCTGCCCAGCGAGACACCTATTTTGCAGGCAATGGTGCTCAGTTCCGGGTCAGCGGTGCTGACCTATTTTCTATCACAACAGACGGCTCGGTAGCATGGACTGTGCCTGCGGAATATTCCGGCGTTGGGGTTTACCTATTTGCTGATAATAAGGATGGACCTACCGGTGGTGGAGACGGAGATGACGATGCGGCACTTACCGTGATGGTGACTCTTTTACCGGTGTTATCAGCGACAATTGATGACGACCTACTAGGTGACCTTGACGTTGGAGATACCGCGACGGTCACCGCCAATAATACTCCAAACTTATCCCTGCAAGTGGATGAGGGATCTTACGAATGGGATTTGGATGATGATGGGACGATAGATGCGACCGGTTCTTGGTCTGAAGTATCTTTTGATGTACCCGGTGACCACCTAATCTCACTGAAGGTTGCGGGTGTTGATGGACGCACCGACACCAGCAATCACACGATTACCGTGCGTGACCAATCGGCCCCCACCGCAATTATCAGCGGCAGCGGGGACCTTATCCGCGGCTTTGGCGAGACCTTCACCATGTCGAGCAATTCGCAAGATAATTGGATGATTAGCCGCGAGGAATGGTGGGTGGATGGCGCGCTATTCCAAGAAAATAATGGCACTCTGAACACTTTTACTCACTCATTCAGCGTCGGCGGTGAACATGTTGTTGAATTGAAGGTATACGACGGCGCATCGCTTTATGACAATGATACTACGTTGGTGACTATTCGCGATTCTACTCGCCCAGTCGTCGGCTTAATTGAGGGGCCAAGCGAATTGACCGCTGGTGATAGTGGAACTTGGAGTTTGCAGGCTAACGATGGTGAATCTGCTATCCTGACTTGGTCTTGGGATTTTGACAAGGATGACGGGGCTAACGACATGGATGCTACCGGTTCTCAAGCAACTTGGAGTTTCAGAAAGGCTGGCAATTATTGGGTTACCTGCACGGTGACTAATGAGGAAAATATCTCGTCTCCTGCTGAAATGTTGGTCGTGGTCAAGGCTGCCCCTTCCACTGGGTTGGGAGCGACCATTGATTTCGCTGGACCGGCGATTGGTGTATTACTGCTGATTGTTTTGGGCGTCGGTGGCTTCTTCGGATGGCGACGATGGCGCGACGGCCAGGCTCTGCGTGAATTAGCAAATCAGGAAATGGCGAGGGCTGCTGCTGAGGAGGAATCTACCGCTGAGCCGACGGCGGAGGAGCAGTTGTCTATGTTTGCGCCCGCCGGCTCGCGGGTTGTTTCAAGTCGCTCCGGCGCGGAAGCAGAAATGGCCGAAATTGCCGGTGCTGGCTATGGCGCAGCAGCAGCGGAGCAAAGCGCGGTGATGCTTGGTGGGCAAACTCAGGTCAGCGCTGCCGATTCGGAACTTCTCGCTGCTTTTGATGAGCCTGAAGTCGTGCCGGAAAAGGTTGTGATGGCCGAGCAAAAGACTACGAAGGCAGCAGCGGATTCGGCAGGAGAAAAGCCAGCCGAACAGAAGTCTGCGACTGCCGATTCGGCTCCAGCAGCCCAAAAGCCTGCGGCAGGCGCAGCGACGGTAATTTCTAGTGGAATTGAACTGCCATCGGTGATGAAAAAGGCGGTTGAGGCTCGGGTTGAGGCGGATTCGTCCAAGGCCACTCCCGCAGCCGCACCGGCGACTGAATTTGCTCCCGAGGCCGCCCCGGCCGCTGCCCCTGCCCCTGAGTCCACTCCCACGTCTGCGGCTGCATCAGTGGCGGAACCTGCACCTGCCGTGGCATCCCCGGCCGCACCGACTTCTGTGACTTCTGGAACAATTGAGGTAATCGGCGAATGCGGCTCGTGTGGACAACGATACGCTGTTGATATGCCAAGTACAATCACCGAAGCGCGCTTAGATTGTCCAAAATGTGGTTCTCGCAATAATATTCGTCGGTGAGCGGCTTTGCGAGGCACCTAGGGAACCTAGGTTGCCTCGTGCACAGTATCCAAACACCCTTTAGGCACATTAGGGTCCAACAGGGATTGAGATGAGCGAAGCTGCAGCAAGAATGGTCCTCGCCGCCCCCGAAGGGCGTAGCGTGAGCGGGATGTGGATTGCTGTTCTACTCGTATTGCCATTAATTGCTCCTTTTTCAGCCGCAGAAGCGGCCGATTCAGTTCGCGCAGACGATTTTGGTATCATTGAAGAATTACACATAGTGCTCAATCAGCGCGGACAATTGCTTGACAGCGAGCAGGTTCGGCTGATTGCAGAAGGCCAACTCGCTCCGGTGAAGAATGGAGTTCGTCCAGCGGGAAGTTCTGATGCTTTGGCAAATGTTGACAATATTCTGACCGGGGTATCAATGCGAGAATCAGCTCCGGTCGCCGCAATTCACCCGGCTCCTTTCCAAATTTTGATCGGAGATGGAGACGTTGCACCCGGCTGGGTTGACAACGTCTGGGAGACGCTGTTGAACATCACAGATTACGTGATTTGGGTTCAATTCCAAACCGAAAATAACGGCCCGCGCCACGATTCTTTCACCACAGTAACATTCACTGCATCGTTGTTGAGTCTGTTCAGCGGAGACCCACTAATTCACGACGTGGATGTTGACGGAGATGGAGATGACGATGTACGAATCGGAATCAGCATTTCATGGGATCAAGATGATGGATGGGGATTGTCAGGAGAGGGATTACTTCCAACACAGTTGTGGATTGAGCCGACAATTCAGTACGAGGTTGAAGTGATTGATGATTCAGACCCGATGTGGGGGGTGATGGAATTCCTGCATGTTTCATTGTTCAAATCATTCGCATATTCATCCAATCCATTTGACCCGGGTGAGTCCTATGTTTGGGTTATTGATTCCAATTTTACCATTCCTCCAACCGATTGGTCGCTTGACATTGGTTTTGACAAATTTTGGTTTGACCTCGGTGACTCCGCCGAGTCGTTCATTCTCGCTTTGACCGGCGGTATTTTTGGGGGAGATGAGACTGATATCACCGTCGCTGCTCTTTCCGCGCCGTATTCGGTGCAGATTGAGAATTGGGGGCAAACTGTCTGTCCGGACGATTACGACCCGGCAGTAGACTACGAAGCAGAATCACTTGACCATCGTTGCCGTATCGGTGTCGGTTTTGGCTATGCTCATTTCGCGCCTCCTGATGATGGAGAACGTGACCTTTGGGAGTTGGCATACATTGAGTTAGGCCTGCATCCGGTGGAGGGTTCTACCCGACTGCCTGCTGAAGTTGATGTGACGATTCGTAACGATAACCTGCTTTCAACCGGTCCAGCAGATATTGGTGAAAAGAGCCTGACCACTATCGAGTATTATGCGGACCGACGCTGCGATTTGTGGATACATTTCCATGAGGATCGCAGCAACTACACGGAAGGTGCAGGTCAGGAATATGGCAATGTCACCGAATCTCTCGGTTGGTTGCGCGACCTGCCATCTGGCACATTGACTACCAACGAAATTGCTCGTACCTTCCGTATGCTCGGCTCCGAGAGTAGTCCAGCCCTGCCTGGACAGTTGCCAAGCCGTCTTTCCTTCATTCTCGGCATCAAGAATTTCACCCGTGATACTACACCGAATGCAGATGACCCAACTCTACCGGTGAACCCTGCTTATCCTCCAGATACGCTGTTGCTGATTCGTTCGACCCAGTCGGTTGGGAGTGTGGATTATGTTTCTTATTTCCAACGAGAAGGAGTGACAGAGGACCATCAACGGTTGACAGTTCATGTTGAGGATATTCCTACTGGACTTGTGTTATACGGTGATTTTTGGCTTGGAGGTTCTGACGATTCTGATGTTTCTACCGATACCTCAGATTTGGATTTCTTTTCGAGAATGATTGATTTCACCATTCTTTCGGTTGTTGACATCTTCCTCGATGTATCCAATACTATCAATGGCATTCCGAATTCGATTGTGGATGTGATTGGCGGAAGCGCGGGGACTAGTACCGTTGGGATGAGCGTAAATCTTGAGATGTATACCTCATTTGAATCGGACCGAGTTCCGATGGCTCTTGGTCAAACGGCCATGTCGCTTGGTTCCAGCGCGCATCCGGTGGCTGTTGGAGACCATTTGCTGCTTGCAAATAATACTCAATTGAATACCGTGATCGGCCGGCACGGGCAGACTGAGCCGCTGGTACCGATTTCGGTTAGTTTCAGTATATCTGGGCTGAAGGCTGCTCATCTTGCAGATGATGCTGATGCCGATGAGCAGCGGGTTCAGATTTCAATGAATGGCGGCGCGCCGATGCGAATGCTATTCCTTGAGCACGATGGCACTAACCTTGACGATTCCAGTTTCCAAATCGTCCGATTATCCAATATGCCATCCGACTTGACTGTCGTAGCAACTGCAACCACCATCACCTACACTTCGTCAGGCATCCCTGAGATTGTTTACTGTGGAAGGGAGGGTGACATCAAACAGGCCGTGGTGTTAGAATCAATGCCGAGAGATTTCACCATGACTATTTCTGACGATATTACTTGGGTGTCTGAGCAGCCAATTGGGTCAATTACAATGATGATTTCCAATTCTAGTCAACCTCAAACTATGGAAGGTGACCACTTCTTATTCACCCGGGATGCTGGAACTGATGCCGTTACTCTCTCTACGCGGATGACCGGGCTGCGTGAAGTCGGCTATCTCTCCGCAGCCCAACCGGGTATTCCCGGGCCCAACGGCAGAGGCACTGCCTATCTGGTTGGACCGGGTAATCGTACCTTTGCTGCGGTGGTAATTGATGAATCCCAGCATGAATCAATTGCTGATGGATTAAACGCGCATATATTGCTTGACCCGATGCCCGGTACAGTTTCACTTGAGATTCCCGAAAGTACCTCCGGTTCAAGCATAGAGGTGCCTGAATTCACTACCGAAAGCGGCTTGGCTGGAGTAGCTTTCTTCCTCGGTGGATTCACAGGATTTGGCAATAGCGTCAACAATATGCTCGGGGACCTTGTCACCAGCGTAACCGGTGGAAATGGCAGCGACGCGGCTGACCAGTTGTCTTTCGGAATGCAATTATCCGCAGATAGCGCATTTGATTTGGTCGTGGATGCGACCCAAGGACGAATGGGATTGGATGAGCCAGATTGGGTGCACGGCCTATCTATTACTGCGTCCGAGGCGGCGGACAACCACACTGGATTCCATATTCGTGGATGGTTGCCAGAAATGCCTCCATCAATTGACGTGTCTATTGGTTACCAGAATCTTTCAGTTACCGAGCAATGGGATGTTAGTGTCAATATGGTTGGATGGGAGCCAGCAAGGCCAGAGTTCATTTTGCAGGTTGATGGCTATCAGGGTCAAGATTTACACATGACGATGCTTGGATTTGATACTGGCAAACCCACCAATATGAGTATTGATACTCAGACGACGATTGACTTCCGTTCAGTCATTCCACAATTGACTGTGGTGAGCAAATATGAGATGAGTCAACGGCTTGGCGCGGTGCATACCACGTATCTTGACCGGGGAGCGCAAACTCGATACGAGATGTTGGTGCAAAATATTCCTAAGCACATTGACATCGCATCTTCGCTCGGTTCTACCATTTCAATCGGAATGTCAGTTCCTGTTGAGGATAGGGCGGCTGGGCTTGCATTGGATTCAATGATGATTGAGATGACCTCATTTTCTGATGGAATGTGGTGGCCGGCTACCGTTTTCCTGCATGAATTGCCGGGTCAAATGAATTTGACCATGGAATCTTCCGATATTTTTGACATAACTAAGGAAATCTCCTTCCAGGGAATGCCCACGCTTTCCTATTCGTCGAGTGGAGAGGGCATGGACATGTTCATCGCAACATCTGGTCGGGCGACTAACTCTAAGGGCGATACTCTCCTGATGGCTGAGAATCTTGCCAGTCACATGAGTATTGAGCCTACCGCAGACTTCGGTTTGAGGGTGCGTAGCAGTGGGGATGGCATCGGTCGGCTTTACTTGCGCCAAACCAATATGCCGATACAACCGGGGGTTCATCTCGTACAGATGGAAGCGGTCGGCGAGAATCTAAAGAGTGCAACAATTCACTCCTACGCCATCGGTGGTGTGTATCCGATTATCAAAATCAGTGATGTTCGGGGTGGCCGGATGATTGCGACTGCTCGCGCCGATGTCACAATTGGGTCTTGGACATTTGATGGTCGGGCAGTGCTGATTGATGCACAAGCGACCAGCGGCATACCGACCGGCTCCACGGTCTCAATGAATGGGGTTGCCGCTGACCTTTCCCTGCTCAATATGCTCGGGTTCGAAGGCTCGAGCACCCATTACCTGCTGCCAGAACCATTGACCAGCGCGCTTGCGACCGGCATCGCAACTTTACTGAGGTGAGAAAATGTCTGATGATGATGATGAATTGGAAGGCATGTTCACTTTGGTCGGCTCGCCCGATGACCCAGAACTTGAGGAAGCAGATTTGCCTGACGCGCCGACCCTTACCGACCGGGCTGATAAGATTGCAAAGGAGAAGAAGCGGGAGGTTACCCACGACGAGGGCTTCACCGCTTCGGTCGAGGAAATTGAACTGGCTGAAAAGGCTCTTGAAACCGCTAAATTGGTCGTGGGACAAGTCACCCCATTCCGAGTCATTCTCGCAACGATTTTCATGGCTGCCCTGATGTTCAGCCTATTTGCCATCGGATTTTGGGCGGTGCCAAGAGATGCGGTTTCGGTAGAAGTCGCCTATCTTCAAGGCGGGCCGGGGCAAGTGGTATTATTGCAGGTGCATAACTTGGGAAGCCGAGGAATTGGCAACGTAGATGTGTCTGTTGAATTCCAAACTTTGGACGGAGAAGTGCTCAATTCTACTCGTTTCACTCGTAGTGAAATTCCTGCCCATACTTCGGTGGCTGGCGATGACCTTGAGGTGATGGTTTCAGGGGTTTCGGTTTGGGATGAATATATCATCGTCGTGAGATTGGAATACGATTACTACGACGGAATCGCCGAGGAGCAGTCATGGCGTTATCAGGTCGGCGAATGGTCGAGTGAACATTTCACGCTGAAAGCCGACCGACATTGGTTTTGAGTGACATTTTGCCGGTGACAGGATTCGATAAGATACAAAGCGGACTCAGCGGCCCCCTCCCATAGGAGAGGGGGCCGGATGAGTAAGGCGATATTGCTGGCGACACTGTCTATCTTGCTGTTAGCAAGCCTTTCTCCGCTATTTATTGCGGATATTGATTTGGATGATTCGGTTGAGACTGATGGCGATTTTCGTAGTATTGAAAGGATAGATATTGCAGCAGTTCCGGATGCAATCGGAGACATCCAACATTCTCAATCAACCCAAGGATACGAGATTTCTCGCGAATCTTATGCAGATACCCATCTTGGGATGTGGACCACGAGTGGACTTTCCAATTCGGTTGATATTCCCTCTCAACTCCGATTACCACGCAATGACATCGCAATGGCGATAATTGACGGTGAGGTTGGGGTATGGGATGCTCGGACCTCATTAACTTCGGTTTCGGGACTTGAGGTACGAGCCTATATTCCCCCATCTGGATTTTTGCTGCAAGGTTCAGCCCAGTCGCTTGAAGCGGCAAGGGGTGCTGAAGGTGTGCTGTCAGTCCATGCCGTGCCTTTGGCATTCATGATGGATGAAGACCTGATTGAGATGTATATTGACGCCCAATCTGCAGTCAATACCGGACTTGCTGATGGCGGCGAGCCAGTAACTGCGGTCAGGATGCACGGCTGGCGCAATACCGAGAATTCAATGCCATTGGACCATCTATCTCTGGCTGGATACAATTTTGACCTCGATGCGAGAGCAGGTGAACTGCTCATCAACCATCGCGACATTGACAACGGTCGTCACGATGGTTTGCTCCGACTTGCTGACTTACCCACCGCGGCAGGCTCTCCATCACTTTCTTGGCTCAGTCTTGAGCCGGTTTGGATGCCGCATAATAATGAGGCCTTCGAGAATATTCATGCCGATGACGTTGAAAATTTCTTCCTTTCCGGCTTGAATGGTTCCGGACAATTGGTCGCGGTTGCCGATTCGGGAATAGACCGGGACCACGGCGACTTCGGCACACGGATTCAGCACGTAGAATCGGTTACGTGGGGGGACTCGAGCACAGAGGATACCTACTCCGGGCATGGAACTCACGTGGCCTGCACTGTTCTTGGTGATGGTTTCCGCGGAGGTTATGCAGGTATTGCACCACAAGCGAAATTGTGGTTCCAAGCGATGGAAGATGACTCAACTGGAGATTTCAGTGGAGCGAGTATGGACTATATGCTACGAACTGCTTACGAAGGCGGTGCTCATATTCACACAAATTCCTGGGGCGCTCACCAGAATTACGGCGAGTACACCTCGAGCAGTGAGGATCTTGACAGTAGGACTAGCCAATATGACCAATTCTGGTCCTACGATGGTTTGGTCGTGTTGGCTTCTGCCGGCAACGATGGACCGGATTCGGACACAGTTTCGCCGCCTGCGACAGCAAAAAATGTCATCGCAGTTGCCAACACTCACAATCGCGGCGGTGGCGCCCCAGACACTCTATCGCAGAGCAGCAGCCGCGGTCCTACCGATGATGGACGCATCAAACCGGACCTTGCCGCTCCGGGTTCTTGGGTGCGCTCTTGCCGTTCACAAGATGCGACAGAAACCTCTGGAGCATCTTGGTCTAGTCAATGGTATTTGGAATACTCTGGCACATCAATGGCTGCTCCAAACGCGGCAGGTGCGGCAACTCTCGTTCGCGAGTATCTGACCGAGGTTGCCGGCCGTCCGTCACCACAAGGAGCTCTAATCAAGGCGATGCTGATTCTTGGGGCAGAGGATATCGGTAGTAGAAACATCCCGAATAATGATGAGGGATGGGGGCTGATTAATTTGGCAAATACGCTATTGCCGGGCTCAGAAACTGGGGTTTGGGTTGCCGACCGTTACTACTTGCGCTCCGGCAATACCGAGGAGTTTTTGTTCAATGTTTCACGCGGGAACACCCCGTTCAAGGTGGTGCTCGCATGGTCGGATTATCAAGGAAATTCTTGGGCTACGAAACAGTTGCAGAACGACCTTGATTTGGTGGTAATAGCACCCGATGGCACCGAATACAAGGGTAATGACTTCGCCAGCGGTCGCTCAACTACTGGTGGGACTAGAGATTCGCTGAATAATGTTGAAGTCACGCTTGTAGACAATGCTGCTATGGGAATTTGGACCGTTCGGGTTACAGATATGGTGCATGGTGGACAGCGCAGCGACCAATCCTTTGCAGTGGCAGTTCGCGGGGCAGGAGTCAACGATTTGCGCAGTGACCCGCTGCCGCTTTCTGAAACCCTCACTCTTTCCACCGAGATTCCTCAGGTCAACGACGTGACGACTATTTCCATCCAAATTCAGAATCAAGGTGGCGGCCCAGCCAACGTATTGCCCGTACAAGCGATTGCAGGCGGGCAAAACCTCGGTGAAGTCACTCTTGACCTCGGACCCGGGATGATTCGGTGGGCGACATGGGATTGGACTCCAATCGCAGAAGGAGAGCAGGTAATCACCATCCGAGTTGACCCATCTGATGTGATTTCTGAGATAGATGAAAGCAATAATTTGTTCCAGACTACCGTCGCCGTCAGCGCACCGGGTGTACGCATATCAACCGATGAAACCAGCAAACGGGTTGAAGATCCAGAGACTACCAGCACCTCTTGGGATTTCATTCTGAAAAATACCGCTTTACTGCCGACAAACGCCAGTGTTTCAGCAGCAAAACCCGTATTTCTGACGACAGGACAAGAGATGAATTCTTGGTTCACTTCGTTTAACCTCACCATCTTTGAACTGGCCGGCTCCGAGCAGACTGAAGTCGGTTTCACGCTGGTTCATTCCGCCGCCCCCGCCCCGGGGTATTACCAATTCACGGTTACCGCCTTAGACGAGGATAATGCCGTAGAGTTCCCGCTAACCTTGACTCTTGAAGTACCGATTTTACCAGATGTCTCGTTCCAAATGCCCTTCTCCACCCTCGATGTTTCTCCGGTTGATCCGACTGAATTCACCATTGATTTATTCAACGATGGTAATGGAATGCAGGGTTATAATCTGTATCTTGATGGACCGGTGGGCTGGCGACTTGGTCTTGATGAACTTGGCACCACCGAGGGCGCATCATCAGGTTCAACCGGGGCAATTCCTGTTGGTGGAGCACGCGCGGTAGCGATGACCTTGTATCCGCCCGCATATCCTCCGGCAGCCGGGCAATCATTGGTCTCACAATTCCGAGTAATCAGTCAGATGGACCCGGATGCACAATGGCTTTTGGACATTGATATGGAGGTGTCATTACATGAAGAAATCGAGTTGGAGATTGAGGTTCCTGATATGATACTACGCCCCGATTCGGTGTTGACTTTACAATTCTTAGTCACCAATATCGGTAATGCGGATTTGACGTTGTATCCAGATTTGAACGACCGACCGGGAGGTTGGGATGTTACTGCTGGCGGCGGCTCGTTTTCGATTCCGGTCGGACAGTCGCGAGCCTATCTGATTAATCTTCAAGGCAACGGCTATGCGGTCGGTGGAGAAATGAACTTTCACTTATCCACGACCAACGGCTACCGATACACTTGGCAAGGCAGTATGGAAGTTGCTTCAACTCCGCAACCCTCGCTATCTTTCTGGTCGGTGCAAATCGGTGATGGCGAGGAAGTCGTTGGCGACCCATTCGGCGCAGGTGAACATCCTCCGGGTGCGCCGGGAGTGACATTTTCTTGGCTGATTGGCAATACCGGCAGTGAGTCATGGATTCCAAGCGTGGATTTACAACACCCGGCCGGACAAAATTGGTTCAAGGCCTGCGATATTCCCGGCGAGGTACATCCAGACCAATCGGTTATCGTTGCCTGTTCTTTATTCATTCCTGAAGATACAATCGCGGGCACCCAGCCTGAGATTACTTTCACGATGGATATTGATGGCTTATTGCTAAATGACACTCTCACCTTGCTTATTGCTGCAAAACCGACAGTGGTTTGGCGACCGCTTTCTTTGGACGAATTCACTGAAGGCAAACAAGGCGAAGTGATGCTTTCAGTCGAGAATACTGGCAATACGATGATATCGGATATCATAGTGATTGATGCGCCCGAAGGTTGGCTTGCTGAGATTGATGGAGGCCCTGTTCTCACACTAAGTATTGGCGAGACTCAAAATGTCCGGCTGCTAATCACTCCAGCAGAGGTCGGTTCTCACGGCGTATCGCTCAGATTTGGTATTGAAGGAGATGTCTCCGGTGGCTCCCATTCTATTACCGTAAGTGTGAATCGCGATACGAGTGGCAATAGTGGTAGTGGAATCGCTATCACCGCCAGCGTGGTGGTTTTGTTGATTCTGATAATTGTCGGAGTAGTGCTTGCAATGATGTTGCTAAGGCCGCGCGCGGCGGATTCGCAGATTCCACAAAAAAAGCCAGCTGCCGCAACTCCTCCACCACTAAAGTCCGCGGCAGCAACCGGCGAACGAGTATCCGACAAGTCAACCACTCCTGTCACACCTATGCCTGCCGGCAAGTCAACCGCAGCCAAAGTTGCAGCGCAACCCGCTAAAATTGGTTCAAGTGTTGTTGCTGTGGCAGCACCGGCCGGCGCAGCCGTCGTAGCGACCAAGAAGGCAACTTCACCCGCAATAATCTGTTGGAGTTGTAACAAAGGAATCACAGGCCCCCGCCGTGCATGTCCATCATGTGGAGCGCGATATCATCTGGTGAGCGCTGGCTGTTCAGATGAAAAAATCGGTGAATGCAAGAATTGTGGTGGCAGCGTCTCTGAGTTTGTTGATGAGGTAGGGGAGGATTCATCATGAGCAATTTATTGCTGCGAGCATCTGCATCCCTACGCGCAGACGGCCTTTTGAGTGAAGCGGGGTGTCCGACTATCATGCGCAGGCGTACGCGTAGCCGGACTGTGTTGATTGCAGCGATGTTTCTGCTACTACTCGCCACCCCATTCGCCGCACCTACGGTGGCGGCCGATGGTCGCGATGCCAGCGTTTCCCTATATACAGATTCAACCTCTAAAGAGGCATCTCCGGGCACACCAGCAGAGTATACAATAACAGTTTACAACGACGGCGATGTTGACATTTCTGTGCAAATGAGTTCTCAAAATGATGCTGGTGGTTGTCAAGGCTGGTCGAGTTCTATCGAGCAGGTACAAAGTCAACCAATTTCCCCCAGCACCTCTGAGCAAGTCACCCTGACGGTCAATGTAACCGAAGGTGCGCAAACTTCTGATGATTGCGAAACCACCGTGATTGTCAACGCCAACAATGCCGAGCCCGGAGCCCCCGGCCCATCTGCACAGGCAGATGTGACGGTTACAACCACCAAGACCGAAGGTAGCGGTAACGCCGCATATGGGGTGGAATTATCCGCTTCTCCGACGACAAAATCCTTCAACGGTGAGGAGACTGTAGAATGGATTGTTACCGTAAAAAATACCGGTCAAGCACAGGCTCAGATTTCACTTGAAATGATCGATTCTGCTTCCTGTCGTTCCGATGGGCTAAGTGCTAGTATTGACCCGCAGACCATGTCGTTACAGAGCGACGACGATGACGAAGCGACGGTTAGCATTCCGGTTCCCGACGGCGACCAAACCGAGGCGGGAAGCCACTGTTTCATTGTGCACGCAATTGTAACCAATGACCCGAATCAGCAGAATCAAGCGCAAGATAACCTATCTCTTATTCTCGATATACCTGAACTGCATGAATGTGATTCCTCGCTATCCTCGAACGGCATGAGTCTAGACCCCGGAGAATCCGCAACTAACTCGTTTATTCTGTCAAATACCGGCAATAGCGACTGGACAGTAACTTTCGGCACCAACGGCCAAAAATCATCGTGGGTTCAGTCATCCACCAGCACCCGCCAACTTACCTACAATAATGGCAATGGTCAAGCAACGTTCACCTTCACGGTGACAGCTGATGACAGTTTGCCAGCGAATGAATTGACCAGTATTTGGATACGCGCCTTAGATGGCAATAATATGCGCTGTGAGTCCCTGTTGGGTGTAACGGTAGGTCAATCACACAGCGCAACAGCCAGTTTGTCTTCCCAGACGCTTTCCAATGTGGACCCCGGCTCCTCGGATTCAACCTCTCTTACCGTGACCAATACAGGAAATGGAGCCGAGACCTTCAGCATCGGCACTTCGGGTGCACCCTCGGGTTGGGGGGTAAGTGTTGAGTTTAGTTCAGTTACTCTTGAGGGTAAGCACGCAGCCCAGAACGAGCGGCAGACTAGCATGTATGTCAGTGTCTATGTTCCCGATGACGCCTTGGCTGATGAGGAAGTAACAATCACCATCACAGTTGGTGATAGCGGAAGTAATACCTACGCTACGGTTGAACTCAGTGTGACCGTTGCAGCGCGCCACGAAATGTCTGTTACCGTGTTATCTATTGACCAAACCGGTCGCAGCGACTCGATAATTCAATTTCCGTTTACTGTTGATAACACCGGTAATATTCAGGATTCCTTCCGACTCCGCGCTTGCGACCCTAGCCAGCCAAATAATTGTATTTCCCCGCCGTGGCCGACTCGCTTTGTTGATGGCTCAGGCCAAGAAATTCAGAATTTGGTGGTTGGAGCAGGGCAATCCGGCACCGCTTATCTCGAGGTAAGTGTGCCGAATGAAAATGAGGCTGGCGAGGGTGATTACTTACAGGTGAACATCCGGGTCACAGTGGTAGATGCACCATCGGTTGACCTCCAGCAGATGGTGACCTCTCGGGTTTCAAATTACGAATACATGATGCAATTGGTTCTCGCCAACCCGCAAGGTGCTCCCGACTCAGTAAGCGCAGTATTACCACCTGGTGGCTCGGTAACCTTCTCAATGCTTGTCAGCGATGTCGGCACTTCTCCATATGTTGAGAATGCACTATTCACCTCTACTGGTATGGAATCCACAATTTCTCGTACAATTGAGATTGAGGGGGTTTCGTTCCAGTTCTCAGGACTGCCATTCGAAATCTCTGATGACAACCTCGTCTACCAAGTGAATGTAACTTTGACTGTTCTTGAAGCGATTGAAAACGGCGCGGATGGTATCGTGCGTATTTGTGCCTCGTCAATGCGAAATACCGCCAGCCCGTCATGTGTTAGCATCCAGATGACCGTGCAAACTTTGCATCAACTCAGCCATCCAGATGACCGTGCAAACTTTGCATCAACTCAGCATCGTGGTAGAAGGAGGGCCAATCCACAATACCACCTATCCTGACTTCGCTGATTACATCGTAATCATCAACAACGATGGCAATGTGGATGAGACGGTAATAGTTACCACAACCGATGGATTGCGAGGCTGGACAATTGACCTGAATGAGACCGAGGTTGACATCGCTGCTGGCGAGTCCGCCTCGGTACGCGTACGGGTGAAACCACCTCACCAAATGTTGGTGGGGGACAGTTTTGAATTCACCTTGACCGTTGCTCCAAAGGATGAGCCGGTAGCATCCCAACCGATTGATTTGACGGTGAATGCCGAAATTGATAACAGCCTTTTCGGATTGACTAATTCCGTAATTGACCTGATTTCATACGTAATTTTGGGAATTATTGGCATACTGATTATTGTCACTTTATTCAATAATAGGCGCGGTAGTGAGACTTGGGAAGAAGAATTGGTAGCTGAAGTTGATGCTGACGATGACTGAATCCTTTTTGCTTGAATTTTCCGGACTAGCCAACTGTCACAATCCCTACTATCTTGAGTGTTAGGTTTGGGCGAGGGCTCGCTGCTCTCCGGATATGCTTATGTTGGGCCTGCATCCCGATTCGGCTCAGGGAACCCTGAAAGGGTTCCATGAGGGTTCGCGATGACATCTGTTCCAGAGGAGTATCTTTCGTTGGCTTTGATGACCCTAATCGGCATCGGTTTCCCGCTTGGCGGCTTTGTGATGTCGCGGTTTGTTCGGCCGATGCCGGACCCAAATGACCCAACTCAATTGCGTTCGTTCCTGCTAAGAGGATACGAGACCGACCAATCGCTGTATGTCAGGCGTCTCAGCACCTATGAATGCGGTGCTGACCCGGTCGGCGATGCGATGATTGACTTCCATTTCCAGTATTATTGGTATGCGATTATTTTCCTTGTCTTTGACATCGCTTTCATGTTTTTGGCCTTTGGCGGTATCGTAACTGCCAACGCTGACCACACCTTGCCAAACTACGTGCAAGGTCAATTACAGGCAGGCAGCGTTGCAGAAGCACAGGGCGCATTGGTGACTTTGTCAGTATTCCTCGGCTTGATGTCAATTGGCGTTTGGTACGCCTTCCGCAAGCGAGGCAGAATATACATATGAGGTATTTGAATGAGTGATGGACAGAATTACACTGCATTTAGCAGCCGAGCGTTGCTAGACGTTGTCGGCGACTTGAACGATGAGGTGTTGGAAGCCAGCCGCATGAAGGATTTCATCGCGGTTCTCGGCGGCCGCTTCTTTAACTGGAGCCAACGCAAGTCGCTATTCCCGCTGCACTTGGGTATCAAATGCTGCGCGTTGGAGATGGCTGCGGCGGGCGCAAGTCGTTTCGACGCCGAGCGTTTTGGGGTGGTTTTCCGCTCCAGCCCACGCCAGTGTGATTTGTTATTGGTAAATGGTCCAATTTCAAAGAAATTCGCCGACCCAATCGTCCGACTCTGGGAACAGATGCCGGAACCAAAGTGGTGTATCGCAATGGGTGAGTGCGCGATTTCTGGAGGACCATACTATCAATCTTACAACATTTTGGAAGGTGTTGACACGATTATTCCGGTTGATGTTTACATTCCGGGCTGCCCACCGCGGCCCGAAGCATTGATTGATGGTTTTAGCAAACTGCGCGAGAAAATTATCCGAATCGGCGCAGTTCCAAGTGGAGATTCTGAGAGTCGTGGTGCTCCAATCATCGTCGCCGACGATTGAGGTGAGAATATGGGAATGG
>Ga0208879_1001453_pt1 | contig 22258 bp, 15 predicted proteins | sample Knorr_S15_td_Bot_FD_185605 | JGI IMG/M metagenome (GOLD analysis project Ga0208879, IMG submission 185605) | Marine microbial communities from Southern Atlantic Ocean transect - Knorr_S15_td_Bottom_ad_5009_LV_A (SPAdes) (version 2) | ecosystem: Environmental > Aquatic > Marine > Oceanic | place...
CGCCCATACCTTGTTGACCGCCACCGCCCATACCGCCGCCGCCCATACCGCCGCCCATGCCCATGCCGCCGCCGCCCATACCCATGCCACCCATTTGGCCAAGGATTGGAACGCCAGCGAATGCTTCTGGCATTCTGATACTGAGTTTACGCTTGGTGCGATTCTTCATCATGATGTTGGCAGACTTACTGCTGCGAGGAATGAACATCACATCGATCAACCCAGCCTTCTTAGCGGCGAAGAATTCAACCGTGTCGTTGTCTAGCGATTGGAATGATCGGTTGCCAGAATTGCGAATGGCTCCACTGATGGTGAGGGGCAATGCAACAGCGTTTGCTGCCAAACCACATAGTGCGAGACGACGTGTAAATTGAGCCTTAGACATGTTTTGAATTCTCCGTTTTCTTTACCAACTATTCAGCAACTTACTTATTTTGTAATTATAGACAAACCAAGTTGCGGCGTTCAAAAAACTAACAGATTACTGCTAAGTATTTATGGACGTGAACTTACTTACCTAACTATCTATCCATACAGTGCTAATCGCCATTTAGAGTCTATTCCAAGCAATTTTTATTTACATTATTTTTTTGCGATCGCTGCTCTATATGATCGTCGCAAGTAATTATACCTATTTTTCAGAGGTCACAGTAAGGATGATCGCCTATTGGCTGGGCAAGAGTCTTTGCCGATTATGATGTTTACGCCGGTTAGGCGAAATGTTTGTTCCGACGCTGGTGTTGATACTCTGAAGCTGGCGTCAGAATCCCGTCAAGCAAAACCAGACTACGAATATTCGCCATGATGCACAAATCGTGTGAGACCTATTTAAAAGAAATCCGATGCACGGATTAAAAAAAAAATCAGCCTAGTATGATAATAGTCGAAAACCATTTTGGGTATGGAATCCAACTCGAAAAACAAGCTTAAAAAACTTTATTTATTTGTCCGTTATACAGTTGACCGTTTGAATTGGTGTTCGATAGACTAGCCTCTCTACCGAGTGTTTGTTGTTATTTTTTTGAAATTAGGATCACGACTCGTTGATAGTGGAACGGTGAAAATAACACCAAACTAAGTGGTAGCGATTCAAGCAATTAAACAAAGCCTAGCAGCCAAGACGTGGCGGCTTCATGAAGGAACATTAGATGAGACTCTGGGAAAGTGGTTGTGGTTGGATTGGGAAATTGAGATTACAACGAGCTGCCGCGATAGGCATGGTGACGATGGTTGTCATGAGTGTGTTGGCTACGAGCGCATTTGCTGATGCTGCTGAGACGACTAACAACGCAACAGAATTTTTGAGCAAAGATAAACTGTACTGGGGTATTTGCTTAGCGGCCTCGCTGGCAGCCTTGGCTCAAGCTTGGGTTTTCTTTCGTTGGATGATGTCGCGTGACGAAGGTAACGAAACCATGATTGAGTTGGCTGGTCACGTACGCGATGGCGCCTCCGCTTATCTCGCTCAACAATATAAAGTCGTTATTGTCTTTTTTGGTGTCATCTTTGCATTCTTGTGTCTAGCAGCATTTGCGCTCAAAGTGCAAAGTGAATTTGTGCCGTTTGCATTTGTTACCGGTGGTATGTTTTCAGGATTAGCCGGATTCTTCGGTATGAAGACGGCAACGTGGGCTAGCAGTCGCACAGCTGCTGGGGCGCAGAAGAGCCTTAACGAAGGACTGAAAGTAGCATTTCGCAGTGGTGCAGTGATGGGCTTAACCGTCGTTGGCCTAGCCTTACTAGACATCGTGATTTGGTATGCCATTTTAGCATGGGGTGTTGGACTTGGGCTTGAAACCATTACTGTTACGATGTTGTGTTTTGGTATGGGAGCGAGTTCACAGGCTTTGTTTGCTCGCGTGGGTGGCGGAATCTTTACCAAAGCAGCTGACGTGGGTGCCGACCTAGTGGGAAAAGTGGAACAGGGAATTCCAGAAGATGATCCACGAAACCCCGCGACAATTGCGGATAACGTGGGGGACAATGTTGGTGACGTTGCCGGCATGGGCGCTGACTTGTACGAGTCTTATTCCGGGTCGATCTTGGCCACAGCCGCATTAGGCGTGGCTGCATTTTCTGGTAATACAGATCATCAATTAGCCGCCTTGTTTTTGCCAATGTGTATCGCGGCCATGGGCGTCTTTTTATCAATTGGTGGAATCTACTTGGTTAAGAGTGATGACAATGCCAGTCAGTCAGCTTTACTAAAATCATTAGGGCGAGGTATTAATGCTTCGACCATTGCCGTTGCAATTGGCGCCGTGTTTCTCGCAAGATGGATGATGCCCGAAGCAAACTGGATGATTGCATTTAGCGTTATTGTTGGCCTCGCAGCAGGTTGGTTGATCGGTTGGTGGACCGAATATGTGACGAGTGATGAATTTGCTCCAACTCGAGGCCTATCTGAATCTGCTCAAATGGGCCCAGCGAATGTCATTATTCGTGGATTGGCCGATGGTATGCAATCGGTTTGGCTACCTGTGTTGATCGTCTGTGCAGCTACGATATTGGCATTCGGATTTGCAACTGGGTTTGAGTTCAAGGACGTATCCAAGTTCACCCTCGGTCTGTACGGCGTTGGTATTGCTGCTGTGGGAATGCTGAGTACGCTTGGTATTACCTTGGCCACAGATGCATATGGCCCCATCGCTGATAATGCTGGTGGTAACGCTGAAATGGCAGGTTTGGACTCAATTGTTCGTGAACGCACAGATGCATTGGACAGCTTAGGAAATACAACCGCCGCGACCGGCAAAGGATTCGCCATTGGCTCTGCCGCATTGACCGCGTTGGCACTGCTGGCTGCGTACATGGAACAAGTTCGAGTTGGCTTTGATCGCTGGGCTACAGAAGTTGTGGTTACCGAGCAGGTAGATGGTTGGTACAAGGTGAACGATCAATTCTTGATTCTTCACGAACAGGGCGTCAAAGAAAATACGTCATGGTTGATGTTCCCGGATGAAGTGAACAGTGTTGACGGTTGGACGTCTATCAAAAAGAACACCGATACGCCGCTTGACCTATTAAACCCAGAAGTTGCGGCACTTTCATTAGGACTCCCCGATGGCACTACGATGGCGCTCGCCGCTGCTGCCAAGGGAGATCTTGCCGGGGAGGTTCGAATTATGCTTAATGCGGGACCTGGAGCAAGGCCCATCACGCTTGTACGCCGCGACAAAGCGACGTTACCTGATTTTGCGCGGTACTACGATGCATCGTTGTTGAACCCAAAAATCTTAGTCGGTGTCTTTATCGGTTGTATGACTACATTTGTATTCTGTGCGATGACGATGAACGCCGTTGGCCGTGCTGCTGGCGGTATGGTGGAAGAAGTCCGGCGGCAATTCAGAGAGAACCCTGGCATCATGGACTACAGTGTTAAGCCAGATTATGCGACGCCGGTGCGAATTAGTACATTGGCGGCCCAAAAAGAAATGATTGCACCGTCACTGTTAGGACTGCTAACTCCAATTGCCACTGGATTGATACTAGGTGTTGGCGGTGTCATGGGACTATTGGTTGGAACGATGACTTGTGGCTTCTGTTTGGCAATCTTCATGTCCAACGCTGGTGGTGCTTGGGATAACGCTAAGAAATATATCGAAACCGGTAAGTTTGGTGGCAAAGGATCTGATGCTCACAAAGCAGGGGTTGTTGGCGACACGGTGGGTGACCCGTTCAAAGATACGAGCGGTCCCAGTTTGAATATACTCATTAAATTAATGAGTATGGTTAGTGTCGTTGTTGCTGGCTTGATCGTTCGCTATAGTTTGACCGCACTAGAAATCTTCTAATTTAGCGTCGATTGACGGCTTTGCTAAATCAATAGAACAGCGTCCACTCGTGTGAATGACCGACGAATGACAGGCTTTGGATGGTGACAGTTGTTAAGATGCCGAGTAAAATTCTTGGTAGATGCAACGAAGTTCTCAATCTATTTTTAGCTAGAAGTTCAACAACCCATGACTGAATCGTCCGAACCGACTGATGCCATTGATATCTCCGATATGATTCCTGAATCGGATCGTCTACGTCGAGGAGAAGTTCCTAATGAAGAAGCTCGCATTGCGCGGTCGTTAGAACTCGCCACAGCGGCAGCTCGTACAGCCGCGGAAAACAATGGCCGCGACATCGTTGTGCTCGATCTGCGGTTGCAGTCGTCCATGTTTGATTTCTTTGTGCTCGCAACTGGATCAAGTCGTCGCCAACTACATGCGATTAGCGAGGAAATCGATCATACATTAGAAGATGATTTAGAAGATCGTCGAATTGGTATTGAAGGTTATAGCGAGAGTCGCTGGATACTGCTGGACTATGGCAGTGTGGTGATTCACTTATTTGATGATGAAACCCGTGAATACTATAGTTTGGAGTCTTTGTGGACCGATGCGACACAAGTAGATATCTCCGATCTTCTGGCAACCGTCGCTGCGGAAGATACTCGGAATCAAAGCTAAGGCTAATAACAAAACTCCACGCGACGGTCTCTGCTATAAGTGATGTTGCTTGTCGGTCGAATGGTTGAAATTTATGAATGTTCTAGCGGAAATCAAACAGCGATTTGCAGGTGTCTTAGGATCATACGCTGAATCGGATAATGTTGAGTCATTACTCGCAATGATCAAGCCCGCTCAGGATTCGCGTTTTGGCGACTACCAAGCTAACTGTGCGATGTCGATCGGGAAGCGTCTATCACGCGCGCCGCGCGATATCGCAGCAGAGATTGTTGAAAAAGTCCAATTGGATGATTTATGTGGCAACGTAGAAATTGCTGGTCCCGGGTTTATCAATTTGACAATCCGAGATGACTATTTAGCACAGCAAGTCGTGCAAGCGTTAGTCGATGATCGGCTAGGCGTGCCCGCTGTTGCTGCTGAGCGAACCTATGTTATTGACTATTCTTCACCCAACGTCGCTAAGCCGATGCACGTTGGTCATATACGCTCAACGGTAATCGGCGACAGTCTAGCACGTACACTAAAATTCCTAGGACATCAGGTCATCCGAGATAATCACCTGGGTGATTGGGGAACTCAGTTCGGAATGATTATTTATGGCTACAAGCATTTTGTGGATCCAGATGATTATACGTCTAACCCCGTGGCAGAGTTGAGCCGTCTATATCGCTTAGTCAATCAACTGGTTGATTATTATAAAAGTAAATCACAACTAGTTTCGTTGCTGGAACAAATTGAGATTCGCCAAGAGAAAGTTGAAGCCTGCGCTGCTATTGATCTGACAGGTGATGAAACCCAAGATAAAAAACTAAAAAACTCGCAGCAACGAGCTGAAGCTCAATTGGATCAAGCCAAATCGAACCACGAAGTGGTTAACCAGAAGTTATCGGCCATCGATAACGACGCCACGTTGAGCCAATTGGTTTTGGCTCATCCCGAAATTGCTAAGAGTGTCTTAGTCGAAACAGCAGCCTTGCACGCTGGCGATGAAGAAAACGTCAAGCTCTGGAAGGATTTTTTGCCCAAGTGCCGAGCTGATATCCAGAAAATATATGGTCGCTTGGATATCGAGTTTGACGTGGAATACGGCGAGAGCTTTTACCACGAGATGCTGCCAGGGGTTGTGCAAAAACTTCGAGACCAAGATTTGGCTACCGACAGTGAAGGCGCCGTATGTATTTTTCTCGATGACTTTGACACGCCGATGATCGTTCAAAAGAGTGACGGAGCGTTTCTCTACTCAACCACGGATTTAGCAACGATTGAATATAGAGTTACTCAGTGGCAGCCAGATGAGATTCTATATGTCGTAGATCATCGCCAGAGTGAGCATTTTCAGAAGCTATTTGCAGTGGCACAGTCGTGGATAGCAGACAGCGTGCAGTTGCGGCATATCAGTTTTGGAACGGTACTCGATGAACATGGGCGTCCTTATAAGACGCGGTCCGGTTCTGCAGTGGGGCTCGAGGGGTTGCTTGATGAAGCTGTGGCTAAGGCACTAGAAATTGTCTCTGCTGATTCAGGCGATGGAAATAGTGAGTATGCGTTAACGACACAACAATGTGCAGAGGTCGCTGATGCCGTTGGTCATGGTGCGATAAAATATGCGGATCTTGCCCATAATCGGACAAGTGACTATGTGTTTAGTTATGACAAGATGATGGCCTTAGAGGGTAACACGGCAACCTACATGCAGTATTGCTATGCTCGAGTCCAGAGTATATTTCGCAAGGGAGAGGTAGATTTAGAACAGATTCGGGCACCGGCCGATAGCGTCAATCTGGAACATTCGGCTGAACGATTGTTAGCTCTGACGCTAACACGTTATGCCGAAGCATTAGATGAAGTGTTAGAAGATTATCGACCTAATCAACTAACCAATTATTTGTTTGACTTAGCGAAACGTTTTTCATCTTTCTTTGAGCAGTGCCCTGTTCTAAAAGCGGAGGACGATGCGATTAAGTTGAGTCGCTTGCGGCTTTGTGATTTAACCGCGCGGATCATCGCTCACGGTTTAGACTTATTAGGAATTAGTGTTGTACAACAGATGTAGGCTGATCCCTTGAATTGCATTGGGGTTTCCTTCAGGCTGAGAGGCTTAAGTTAATGACGCACAACAATTTGCAGACGATTGCTGAGCGTGAGGCAAGTATCTTGGCACCCTATGCGATGCACAGTAGTGACACATTGGGTCGCCGCTATGACGAGCAGCAACAGTCTTATCGGGGGCCGTTCCAACGCGACCGCGACCGTATTGTACACAGCGCTGCATTTCGGCGGCTGAGTGGTAAGATGCAAGTCTTTACGGGCGATATGGGCGATTACCATCGTACTCGGCTCACACATACCCATGAAGTTTCATCAATCGCTCGCACCTTAGCCCGCGCCTTACGATTGAATGAAGATTTGGTAGAAGCGTTAGCGTTATTCCATGACATCGGACACCCACCGTTTGGGCATGCTGGTGAAGACGCATTAGCGGAATGCCTAGCAGCAGAGGGTGGGTTCTCTCACAATCAATACGCCTTGACGATTGCCGAACAGTTGGAAACGAGGCATCAGCATTTTCCGGGATTAAATCTCACTGAAGAAGTACTTGCTGGTCAAGCAACTCGTGTCGATAAGAGTGCAACTGAGATTTCTCCATTACTGGAAGTCCAGGCAGTTGAGGCCGCGGATTCCATGACCTATGACGCTCACGATATCGACCATGCCTTAAAGTTAGGACTCGTTAAGTTCGCTGAGTTAGAACAGCTCGATATGATAAAAATTTGTCAGCAGCAAATTGCGTCGCGAGGTGATGAGTTAGGAGAACGAGAATATCAACGAGCGATCATTCACACTTTGCTAGATTGCCAAGTCACGAATGTTCTGGAGCATACAAGCACCGCACTAACACAGTTTCAGTGGGACTCTGCTAGTGCTGCGCGTCAATCGGACTTTCGAATTGGGGCTGTTGGAGAAATTGCCAAAGCTAAGAAACAGCTTGAGTTATTTTTGTATGAACGCGTTTACCGTCATGTTGCAATCGTAAAAACTCGTGAGCTTGCTCAACGTCAAATCCAGCAATTATTTGCCGTATTAGTTGAAAATCCCGAGATCATGCCTGCAAGGTTTGTTGAACATGCCGAGCAAGTTGGTTTGCCCCGTAGCGTGGGGCATTATATTGCGGGCATGACAGATCGCTTCTTTGAACAACAATTCTTGGCTCATGGTAGCCTGTAGCCATATTTTTTTCATGAATCGCACTTGTCTATATTGGCATGCTTTTGTGTTTGATGCGGTTTTTTGGTAGCAATCCAGATTTGCTGCGTTTAGAATGAAAACAGCGACAGGTTTTTATTATTGACTCCAGCATAGTCAAGCCTTAGTCTGTCGCGATCATATTTACATTATTTCCGCAGTGACGCACGATTGTGTTGTTCACTGTACCTATTATTATCCCCATTTATTTCAGTAGGCGGTTTTATTATGGCTTTATGGTTCTTGCGCGGTATTTTTCTCGCGATCGCATTCGGTGCTGGTATTTCTATTGTTTCCAATGTGGATGAAAACCAGCAGGAGTATATGCTGTTGGGTACGTTGTTGATCGTGGTTGCTACGGTCATTGTGGTTGTGGACATCTTGGTTCGCCGCAAACCAGTCGAAATCATTTCGTGTACCTATTTTGGACTTATCGTTGGGCTCTTTTTGACCTATATCATCGGCACAGCGATTGATCCAGTTTTGACATTCTCCCACAACGAACAACTTCGAGGGATATTGCGGCTTTCGATCGCGATTCCTCTATGCTACATCTGTATATCCGTATTGCTACAAACAAATCACGATTTTCGGTTCATCATTCCCTATGTTGAATTCGCGAAAGATTACAAAGGGATACAACCACTAGTACTCGACACCAGTGTGATCATCGATGGCCGCATCGTTGACTTAATCAAGACCAAAATACTTGATGGCAAGCTTGTTTTGCCCCGCTTTGCGTTGCAGGAACTGCAAAACATCGCCGACAGTAACGACAAGATGCGGCGGACACGCGGTCGCCGCGGTTTAGATGTCCTCAAAGAATTGCAATCGAATCAGGATATTGAATTGATTATTCATGAGTCGGAGTCGGAAAACATGCAGGGGCAACCGGTTGATATGAAATTAGTGCTGTTGGCACAAGAGCTCAACGGTAAACTCGTCACGGGTGATTACAACTTAAACAAAGTCGCCACGCTCCAAGATGTTACTGTCATTAATCTCAACGATGTAGTGAATGCATTGAAGCCTGTGTTTCTGCCTGGCGAACAATTCAACATCAAAGTTGTCAAAGAGGGTGAAAGCGATTCTCAAGGCGTGGGTTATTTAGACGACGGTACGATGATTGTAATTGAAGGTGGACGACGTCACTTGAACGAGACGGTACCGGTTACGGTAACAAGTGTCTTGCAAACAAGTGCCGGACGATTAATTTTTACGACTTGTGAAGATATGGATCAAGCATAACTTCTCAGCAGCAAAAACATTGCTATGGCGACGATCGACAATCTTCAATATACGACCCCGCTGAGTGCTGGTGCCCCCAACAGTATTTGTATTGAAGGTGCGCGAGTTCACAATCTTAAAGACGTGAGTGTCGTCATTCCACGTGGACAACTTGTTGTCATTACCGGTCCCAGCGGTTCTGGGAAAAGCTCGCTGGCCTTTGATACGTTGTATGCCGAAGGGCAGCGGCAATACATCGAGAGTCTGTCCGTCTACGCAAGGCAATTTATTCATCAGATGTCCCGTCCGGACGTCGATACTATTTCCGGTTTGCAACCAACAATCTGTATTGATCAGCGTGTTGGAATTCAGAACCCTCGTAGTACCGTGGCAACCGTAACCGAAATCTACGATCACTTGCGACTACTCTTAGCGCGGCTTGGTACGCCGATGTGTTTTGAATGCGGCGAGGCAATTCGGCAGCAATCCAAAGAGGAAATTCATGAGGCGATAATGAGCATGCCCGTAGGCACCAAGGCGATGATCATGGCGCCGATGGTGCGCGGAAAGCGAGGGCAACATCGCGAGGTACTGGAAAAAATTCGCAAGCTTGGTTTCGTGCGGGCTCGAATTAATGGTCGCGTATTTGACGTGGAGTCTTTTCCGGAGTTGGAGCCGAGGAAAATACATCAAATCGATGCGATTATTGACCGCGTGATTATTCGACCAAATGTTCAATCGCGCATCGGTGAGTCGGTCAAACTGGCGTTACAACATGGTGAAGGATTACTGACGTTGTGTAGTCGCCACGTTCCTGCTGACGCAGCTGAAACTGAGGGTGAATGGATAGACACTCTCTTCAGCTCACTTTATGCCTGCCCCAGTTGTGGCGTTAACTACGAAGAAATAGAGCCGCGAACGTTCAGCTTTAATAGTCCCTACGGTGCCTGCGCGGACTGTACCGGACTTGGACAATCTCAGCAATTTGATTGTGAACTGATTTGCCCCGATTTGTCTCTCAGCCTCGAAGCGGGTGCATTAGTTGTGCTCGAGGGAGTCACCGCTAAGCGTGAAGAAATGTATCATGAAGAAATTACTGCATTCCTCGATACTAAAAAATTGGGATGGGATGTACCGCTCGATAAATGGTCGGCTTTAGAACGCCAGCAGTTCTTTCTGGGCTTTAAAAAGAAGTTTGTTGGCATGTTGAATTTACTTGAGAAAGAGTATGCGACCACCACGAGCAAAAGGCGACTGGAACAACTGGCATCTTATCGAGATATTGTTATTTGCGCGCAGTGTGATGGTTCGCGGTTGCGCCAAGAAGCGCTTAGTGTTTTGTATCATGGTCTAAATGTTCATCAATTTGTGAAAATGTCGATCAGCGAGGCACGGGAATGGTTTTCGGAATTGGAAATCAACGAGCGTGACATGTTGATTGCCAAGCCGATTATTGACGAGTTAGTCTTGCGGTTAGAGTTTTTGTCAAAAGTGGGGTTAGATTATTTAACATTAGATCGGTCAGCTGACACACTCAGTGGTGGTGAAATGCAACGGGTGCGATTGGCCAGCAGCATTGGCTCCGGTCTTGTCGGTGTTTGTTATGTGCTGGACGAACCCTCGATCGGACTGCATCAACGTGATAATCAACGGTTGATCGATGCATTGCGTGATTTGCAGCAATTAGGTAATTCGGTCATTGTTGTTGAACATGATGAAGCGATGATGCGTGCAGCAGACTTACTGATTGACATGGGACCTCTAGCCGGTGAACACGGTGGCGAAATCGTAGCAATTGGCACTCCTCATGAGGTTGAATCACAAGAATCCTCGTTAACAGGACAGTACCTAGCTGGGGTACAATGTATCCCAATTCCATCGAAACGACGCCGCATTTATAAAACAAGACAATTAGAATTGAGAGGTGTTTCGACAAATAATTTAAAAGATGTGAATGTCGATATCCCGCTGGGCATATTTGTTTGCATTACCGGCGTGTCTGGATCCGGAAAAAGTTCATTGATTAATGAGACTCTGGCCCCTGCCGTGACTAGGCAGTTGGGGCAAGTGGCGCCAAAACCAGGGCCGCACAAATCGCTAAACGGTGCTGAGCAAATTGACAAAATCGTTCGTATTACGCAGTCGCCAATCGGCCGCACTCCGCGCAGCAATGCCGCCACGTACTCCGGCGTGTTTGATGAAATTCGTAAAGTGTTTGCAAATACTCGCGATGCACGACAACGAGGATATCGTGCCAATCGATTTAGTTTTAATGTGAAAGTTGGTCGCTGTAGTCATTGTGACGGACAGGGAGTGCAGAAAATCGAAATGAACTTCTTGCCCGACATGCTTGTGATGTGCGATCATTGTCGCGGTGCCCGATTTAATCGAACAACGTTGCAAGTTCGTTACAAAGGATTGAATATTGCTGATGTGTTAGCGTTGTCTGTGCGTGAGGCGTTGGAGTTCTTTGAGAACTTCCAAGTCATTCACCGAACCTTGACTTGCTTGAATGATGTAGGTTTAGGTTATCTAAAACTTGGACAACCATCGACGACATTATCAGGGGGTGAGGCGCAGCGGGTGAAGCTAGCAACTCATTTGGCGAAAGTCGATACTGGGAAAACTCTGTACCTGCTTGACGAACCGACCACAGGTTTGCATTCTGATGATATTCGGAAATTACTCGATGTACTGGGGCGTTTGGTGGATCGCGGTAATACAGTCGTGGTGATTGAACATAACCTTGATGTTGCAAAATCAGCTGATTGGTTAATTGACTTAGGGCCCGAGGGCGGACAACTTGGTGGTGAAATCATTTCGACAGGAACGCCAGAAATGGTGGCCCAGTGTGAAGCGAGTTTTACGGGGGTTAGTTTGCGGACTTTACTAAAAGAAAACAACTAGAACGCGATCTATATATTATGCTCAAATCAATAATGCTCGTTTCTCTTGGTGCGGTCGTAGGTGCGGTCGCTCGATATCTATTGTCCGAAGCGACCGTGCGGATGTTTGGTGTTGGGTTTCCATATGGAACTCTGTTAGTCAATGTCGTCGGCTGCCTCGTAATCGGTATTTTTGGTGGCTGGGGAATTTCAGACTTATCAGACACGACTCGATTGCTACTGATTACAGGATTGCTAGGAGCGTTGACCACGTTTTCTACGTTCGGGTGGGAGTCGCTGGAATTAATGCAAAACGGTAAAGTCGGCGTTGCCTTAGCTAACATCGGGCTAAATGTCGTTGTCAGCCTAGTTGCAGTTTACGGCGGCTATTTGATAGGACAACATTTTGCTACGGAAGTAGTCTCCTAGACTGTGACCGTGAATAGACTCTTACCCGCTTGTCGAAAATGACTGTCTGCCATAGCCTGAAAGCTACAATGGGCTTAATTGGTGTTACAGTTAGTGTAATTTGCGGTAAACAAGTCGCTTCTTATACAATTATTCTGCAAAAACCTAACGCCGCACGCAGATATTAGCTCATAATTACCTATATATAGTAGGAATATTTGATTTGAGACGTCATTAGTGGAATCATTAGTGACCGGAGAAAGATACGATGGCAACTGCCGATAAAACGACCAATACTGAAATCATGACCGGTGCGAGCATCATTGTCGAAGCTCTCATTAGAAATGGTACGCAGGTCGTGTTTGCCTATCCTGGTGGCTGTAGTATGCCATTGCATCAAGCGCTGTTGGAAAAGAAAGATGTCTTGCGCACGATATTACCTCGTCACGAACAGGGCGGAGGTTTCGCTGCTCAGGGTGTTGCCCGGGCAACCGGTCGCGCCGGAGTCTGTATAGCCACCAGTGGTCCAGGTGCTACAAATCTAGTAACCGCAATTGCCGATGCCAAGCTTGATAGTATTCCAATGGTTGCTTTGACTGCTCAAGTACCAACGGCTGTCATCGGCACGGATGCTTTTCAAGAGACGCCGATGGTAGAGATCTGCCGTGGGATTACCAAGCATCATTATTTGGTTACTCGTGTCGAAGAGTTAGCGCGAGTTGTAAGAGAAGCATTTCACGTGGCTACTACAGGTCGTCCAGGTCCCGTGTTAATTGACATCCCTAAGGATGTTCAGATCGATCAATGTGCGGTTGATTGGGACGAAAAGATGAATTTGCCGGGGTATCGAGCGACTGTTAACCCGGAATCGCCAGTGGAACAAATCAAACAAGTTGCCGCAGCTATTAAACATGCTCGTCGCCCATTAATTTATGCAGGCGGTGGAATTGTACATGGTGAAGCAACCGAGGAACTACGGGAGCTTGTTGCTACGACCGGTATCCCGACAACTTTAACGCTGATGGGCCTAGGGATTCTTCCTCCGAGTAACGACTTATGTATGGATATGTTGGGAATGCATGGTACCGTGTATGCCAACAAGGCGGTCAGTGCATGTGATTTATTGATTTCCTTGGGCGTCCGTTTTGATGATCGAGTGACCGGTAACCTCGAGCGTTTTGCCCCGGATGCGAAAATAATACACATCGATATTGATCCTTCGGAGATCAACAAAAATAAGACGGCGCATATTCCGATCGTGTGTGATGTCAAAGACGCATTACAGCAGTTATTGCCGCTGCTGGAATATAAAGACGAAATTGATGATTGGCGGACACAGTGTCAGCAATGGAAACAAGAAAATCCGCTGACATACGATCAGGAGTTTGACGGGATTCTGCAGCAACATGCGATAGCCGAGTTGTCGCGTTTAACGGCGGACTTGGATCCGTTTATTACTGTGGGAGTTGGCCAGCATCAAATGTGGTCCGCTCAATTCTTTCATTTTCGAAATCCTCGCCGCTGGTTATCAAGTTCTGGGTTAGGCACAATGGGTTTTGGTTTGCCTGCAGCGATGGGCGTACAGGCCGTGAATCCAGATAAGCTGGTGATCGACATTGATGGCGATGGCAGCTTTCAGATGAATATCCAAGAATTGGCAACGTGTAGGTGTGAAGACCTGCCAGTGAAAATTATGCTGCTTAATAATCAGCACTTAGGTATGGTAGTGCAGTGGGAAGATCGATTTATGGATGGTCGCCGCGCGCACACATACTTAGGACCGATCGGCGACGATGAAGCCCACGGGCAAGGTAGTGGCCCATTTGTCGATGAGCGATATCCGGATTTCGTCCAAATTGCCAAAGGCTATGGGTGCGGTGCCGCAGCGGTTAACGCCAAGGCTGATTTATCCGCAGCACTTCAAGAAATGATTGCTTACGATGGTCCCTATCTACTCGATGTTCAAGTGCCCTATCAATCGCATGTATTGCCGATGATTCCTTCTGGCGGCAGCGTAGAAAACGTAATTACAGAATAGACTCTCAAAGGGTTGCTTTGTGGAATGTCTGCTAGGGCATGTTGTTATTGTTTAAACCGCGGGCGGCCTAGCGGGAATTTGGGTTTATCGTATTGCGGCGGCAAACGACAACGTCACACAAATCATTTTTCGTTGACGGATGGCCATCCTACGGCGCAGGCGCCACGGCAGCACGATTTTTGGTATAAACACTATCTATGAATGAACCACAATCCACATCCGTTGAATCAACTCCGCGACTTGCACTGCATTGGCAAATACTGATTGGTATGATTGCCGGAGCTGCTATTGGCTTGCTGCTAAACCTTAATCTCAGCACCACCGACGTGACCCGTAGCGAAGATATTCCGGCACACTTGTCCAAGGTTGAGCTGCACGATAGTACAAACACCATTACGATTACGACATTTACTCGCGCTGAGGTTAAGACCATCTACGAAATCGGTGGGAAACTCGATGCGAAGTATCCGGACCTAGAGAGTTTTAAAGCTGACCAACCGAATCTGCATGCTGTCTTCGAGAGTCATGGGCAAAGCTGGGCACGACAGATTGGAAACCTGTGTAAACGATTTGGCGGTCTGTTTTTGCGAATGTTGCAAATGGTCGCTGTGCCATTAATTGTGACGTCGCTAACCGTTGGCGTCATGGGGCTAGGGAAAGCCGAACGTTTGGGCCGCATGTTTAGACGCACGATGTCGTATTATATCTGTACGAGTTTCTTGGCAATTGTGACTGGCCTGATCATGGTCAACGTAATTCAACCCGGCGTGGGAACAGATTTATCGTCTCACAGTCCACCAGCCTATGCAGCGGCGTCTAGTTCACTTTCGGAAGTACTACTAGGCCAATTGGAAACACTGATACCCAGCAATCCCATCCGCTCTTTGGCTGAGGGTGATTTCTTAGCGATCATCAGTTTTACAATTGCTTTTGCGATTTTCGCATTGATGCTAGGTGGCAAAACTGCCGCAACGATTTCGAACTTAGCTCAAGCAGGGTTTGATGTCATGATGAAAATGACGATGGCCGTTATTGCGTTAGCCCCATTGGGCGTAATGCTGTTAATGCTCTATGTGACTGCGACTCACGGTAGCGCCATTTTCAGTTCGCTGGCTTGGTATATGTTGGCTGTGTTCTTAGCATTGGTGGTGCATGCCTGTATCACGTTACCGTTGATCTTAAAATTCATCGCTCGGCGAAACCCGTGGGAGTTTGCTAAGGCGATGAGTCCTGCCTTGCTGACGGCATTTAGTTCAGCATCGAGTAACGGTACGTTACCGTTAACGATGGCCAGTATTGAACAGCGAGCGGGAGTACGTAACCAAACAAGTTCGTTTGTGTTGCCCCTCGGAGCGACGATCAACATGGACGGAACGGCGCTGTACGAAGTTGTGGCTGTACTGTTTATCGCTCAGCTTGTCGGTATAGATCTAACACTTGGCGATCAAGTGGTTGTGGCGCTGACAGCATTGTTGGCCAGCATCGGCGCGGCTGGTATTCCGCATGCCGGGTTGGTTATGATGGTGATTGTACTGCAAGCAGTTGACCTACCGGTCGAAAAGCAGGGCTTGATCATCGCCGTGGATCGAATCTTAGACATGTGCCGAACGAGTGTGAATGTATGGAGCGATTCGTGTGGCTGTGCTGTGATTGATGCTCTGGACGACGAGGGATTGACCAAAGCACACGCCATTAACATCATCCACCGTGATATTAAACCAGCCAATATCTTAATGACCGAGGACGGTACCCCAAAGCTGACAGATTTCGGCTTAGCCAAGGATGACACCACTGATACAGGCATGACGAGTGAGTGAATTACTTTTCCGATCCTGATTTGAACTTAAATATTTGTCCGCCACCCATCTGTGTCGTGAGATAAACTTCGCCGTCTTCATCCTCACCGAAAGTAATGATTGGTAGGTTTTCACCTGAGTCGTTGAGGTTGGATATGGAGTGGTTGGCAATCACTTTCCCCGCTGCTTTGTGTTCCAGTGCCCAAATGTTGCCACTTACATAGTCAGCGTAGACATACATGCCATTCAAAGCAGGCACCGATTTACCTCGATAAATGACACCGCCCGTGATCGATTTTCCAATGTCATGGTGGTATTCGAAAATAGGTTCGATGAGCTCTGGTTTGGGTCCAGAACCGTCTTCATAGGCATGCTTTCCTTCGCGAAGATTCCAGCCATAGTTGCCACCCTTAATGACGATATTGATTTCCTCCCACAGTTTCTGCCCAACGTCAGCAGCGTATAGTGTTCCAGTTTTGCGATCGAAACTGAATCTCCAAACATTACGAAAACCGTAAGCGTAGATTTCGGGTCGAGCTTTGGCAACGTCGATGAAGGGGTTATCCTGCGGGATGGCATAGTTCCTGTCTCCGCTACGGTTATCAACATCAATTCGTAATATAGTCCCGTTTAGCGTGGCGAGGTTTTGCCCATTCTTAAAAGGATCTCCACCCTTGCCTCCGTCACCGAGGGCAATGTATAGATACCCATCAGGACCAAACTCGATAGTTCCTCCATTGTGATTCCAGAACGGTTGCGGCACGCGTAGCAACTCTTGCTCAAACGTTACATCGGCTTTGCCAGCATCATCCTTGCTGACTCGGAATCGACTAATTACTGAAACGTGATCATCTTCTTTGGCTGTATAAAATAAAAAGAACTCACCCGTTTTGGCGTAATTCGGGTGAAAAGCAAAGCCCAGCAACCCTTCTTCGTTTTCTTTGTCTTTGTACATAACTTTAGCGGAGTGATCAAAAAAGACGGTTGCTTCTTCCACATCGCTAGAATTGTTAAATGAGTAAATCGTACCGAGTTGCGAAGCCACGAAGATTCGTCCGGATTGATCACCTGCGTGTGTGACCACGATTGGTCGGGCGATTCGCAATTTTGGGAAAGCGGGTTCAATTCCAACATTGAGGCTTTGAGCCGGTAATAATTGCGTAGTGGTTGTTAGCAACAAACAGGAAAGCAGAAGTACTAGTTTTTTCATTGTTTTCATCTCAGAAAGTTCGTTGAAATAAAACTGACCGGTGAACAGTGAGTGCTCGCAGGCCAGTTGTGGAATTGAGCGTATATATAAATGTCGATCTAAACGATTACTGTGTTAGTCGATTTTGATTAATTGGATGTAGAAGATAAGTGTTGAATTTGGGCCGATGCTTGGTGGTCCCTGTGGTCCGTATGCTAATTCTGAGGGAATGTAAAGTTCCCATTCATCGCCTTCTTTCATTAGTTGCAAGGCTTCTGTCCAGCCTTTGATAACTTGGCTTACGCCAAAGGAAGCGGGCATTTTGCGTTTGACTGAACTGTCAAAGATAGTGCCGTCGATTAACTTACCTTCATAGTGCGTTGTTACTTGAGATGTTGGTCCAGGCGTTTTGCCATTCCCTGATTTCAGGACTTTATATTGCAGTCCACTTTTGGTGGTCGTTACGCCTTCTTTCTTCGCGTTTGCAGCCAGAAATTCTGTGCCTGCCTTCAAATTTATTTCACCGGCCATTGATGACTCCTTTTGTGCAGCTTGTTGTATAACTTGTTGAAACGTTTTAAATGCGGCTTGCAATTGCTCGTCGCTCATCGTCACTTTGTCATCAGATACGTCCTGCATGCCTCTTAAAAACGCATGGAGATCTAGTGGGACTTTGTCAGTCTTCATGTTTTTCATGAAGGAAACTCCAAAAGCATAACTGCCGCGTTTGGCAACAGATTCTTCTTTGAGTTCAGTATTGGGTGTGTCTTGAGCACTAGTGCTGATGGTGGTACCAATGAGGACTACGATGAGAAAGTGTTTTGTGAAACGCATAATAAAGGCCATACTTTCGCGGGATAAATTAATTTGATACTAGTGGTGATCGGTAAGTGATTGAATGAATTGTTTTTTGGGTAGTGAGTGTTATGAGGGTGAACCACAGATATACCACAATCCATATTTTAGATGACAAATAGGTGTATTGCTATTAGAGAGAACGGTAAATGAAAAAATCCAACGACGAATGAATGAGATTTGATAGTAGGAATTCTAGTTTTTACGGCGATGATAATGCCAACCGGGAATGAAGAAGCACAACGCGGAGACGCAGCCAAATAGAGTCAGTGCATATTTTGGAAAAGCGGCCATGATGAGGGACGTGAGAAACAGCGCAGCAGCCTGCAGGTAGAATTTTCCGGTTAAGATCCCCGCCTTGAATAAGAAGACCATCCCGCTGATAAGTCCAAGTATGGGAGCGGCTTGCAAGGATTTTAGCCCCAATAGTGATTCGATCGGAAATAACAACGCAATCGCGATCATACTGGCGGCCCAAGCATGAGCAATTTGACGTTCGACGAATAGTACGGATCCTCGTAGGTGTCTGATTCTCCAGAAGACGACAGCCCATGTCCCTAAACCCAATGTCCAAGTCATTGAATAGTAGAGGCGATTATCGAATCCATTGAGAAACATTACGTTCGTCACAATACCGGCGATGAGCAATACAACGCTGTGCCACATCCACAGCATTCCCCATTTTTGTAGCACCGCAGCATGGGGTGTTTCACTGAACCACCCAGCGATGATACTCAAGAACCGCCCTTTGTTTGCACTGACTGGCTCATTGTTGAGGTAAGCACGTAGGTCATCGGCTAACTGCTGGGCCGATCGGTACCGCAAGTCAACAGGTTTTTGCAAGCACTTAAGAATGATCATCTCTAAATCACGATCGATGCGAGCATTGAGAACCCGTGGTGGAGTAACCTCTTGGTCTAAAACAAGCAAAACGGTATCCACCGGCGTTGCGGCTGAAAATGGTGGCCGCCCAGTTACCATGAAATAGAGGATAGCACCTAGTGCATAAATATCGGTGTGCACTCCCGTAGATCCGCGGCCACCGCTAGCTTGTTCTGGAGCCATGTATGCTGGTGTACCCAATATTGCACCAGTTTGAGTGATATCATGGTCGTGCGTAAAGCGTTTCGCGAGGCCGAAATCGGTAACATGCGTTTTTCCATCCGCGTCGACCATAATGTTGGATGGTTTGAGATCACGATGCAGAACCCCGCGCCGATGAGCATATTGAATCGCCTCGCTGACTTCTAATAACATGGCAGCAGATTGTCGTTGCTCAAAGGCTTGTTTCTGTCCCATTTCACCAATTGTCTGGCCGGCAACGAGCTGCATGCAGAAAAAAGGTTGCTCCGCAAACTTCCCCACTTCGTAGACCGAAATAATACCTGGGTGATCTAGTTGCGCGGCTGCTTCGGCTTCTTGTTGAAACCGCTCGACATGTTCTGGTTCGCTGAGTCGCCCTGGCAGAATCATCTTCAGAGCGACTTCTCGATCTAAGCTGATTTGGTGTGCCCGATAAACGACGCCCATTCCTCCTCGTCCAAGTTCCTCGGTTAATTCGAAGTCACCTTGCGTCACCGGCAAATTGAATTGCCAGGACAGTGTGGCAGCCGAATTAAAGGGAGATAGGTGTTGCTCTAAATTTTCATCCTGCATCCGAAATTGATCACCGGCAACCGTGGCGGCCACCAAGGCAGCCCATAGTTCTCGTAAATCGGTTTCGAGGTCAGGATGGTCTTGGCACAATGCTTCAACGTGTTGAATGTCTCCTTGCTGGAGACTCTGCTGAAGTTCTTCGACTAGTGTGGCTAAGCGTAGATCAATATCAGAAGAGTGAATAGGATCACTCGGATTTTCAGGATCTGAAGTCACAATTGTCGGAGTTGCTTTCTTGATAATCTTCTTCAGGGATCATCAGACTACGTAGTTTTTTCAGTGCGCGTAAATACCGCATGCTCGCAGCGGCTTCGGAAATATCCAGCGCCACTGCAGCTTCTCCATTAGACAACTGTTCATGGTGTCGCATCAAGATGATATTTTTGTCATTTTCTGGCAGCAATTCCAAAGCCGCTTCTGTTTGCAGAGCCATTTCATGACGTATGGCTTGGGCTGCAGGAGTGATATCTGAATCCGGCAGTTGGGCGGCGAGGTTCACGGTGGAATGGTCGATACGCCCACGAAAAACCGGCGCTTGTTCACGGTCCACGCTACGACGCTTGGTCACTCGATGACGCCGATGCGCATCAATAATTCGGTCTTTAGCAATCTGTCGAATCCACAGATGAAAATCCATGATGGGGTTGTCCAGATAACGATCGATGCGGCGATTCGCTTCGATCATCACATCTTGTAACACGTCGCTGACGTCGACTCGCTGTCGGATACGTCGGTCGAGTCGTAGCTGCACCATGCGATGCAGCGATTTTCGATGACGATCAAGTAGTTGATTCCAAGCATCATCGTCGCCAGCTTGTTTTTGGGCTAATAACGTTATCGTTTTTTCACTAGTTGGCCACATCGTTGAACTCCAGGCACCAAGGCTATAACAAGTACTTGGTACCTATAACTGTAACCGTTGCAGCGTTGATAACATGTTATTTTGACTTTTTCTGACAAATTGTCCAACCGACGAGCCCCAACAGCGCGAAACCTAGGGAATTGAGCGTACCATGGGACACAATCATGATTGGAATTGAGAGCGATTGATTGCCAGTATATTCTCCCGTTGAGTAGATAATCGCCATGATGGAACTAGCAATCAACGCCGTTGCAGATATTGAGAGTAACCATCCGCCAGGCGATTTTATGAATCCGGCACAATAGATCTGGCAAACCGCCATCAGAATACAACATGTTAATAGTGAAATCGAAGCGACGATCTCAATGATTGGTGAGCCGGCAATACCGATTCCTACAAACGGAATGCTGACTAACAAAATCGGGCAAGTGATTAGCAGCACTTTTGTTACTGCTAGTTTGTTTTCTTGGGAAAAGTGAATTAATTGACCCGTCAGGACTGGTAAAGCAAAGCCCGCAAAATGAAAATGCAGAGCAGTCAACATGGTGAATCGCAGATCATAGTCCCAGGGCGATTTCCCGACGATCAAGCTAGTGAACCACAGTCCCCCGACTGCGATAAACATCCATCCTCCGGCAACGGGCAAGCGCTCCCATGGAACCCTTTGCTGAGTAGTTTTATTTTTGACGAGGGTTGTGATAAAGTGCCATAGAGACGCTCCCCCCAGAACGAATATCCACAATGTAAACACAAACCACGAAACTCCACCTATCCAGGACGCCGCTCGGTATGCAAGCTCCTCTTTATTTGCAGGATAAAACAAAAGCATGCTGCTGGTGGCAATCGCAGCGGGTAGGGAGCAGCAAATCCAAAGCCTCCACGTAATGTGTCGAATACGTTGATTAGCAGTCAGTAATTCCGCCCTAAAACTGATATGAATTCCTAAAGGAACGACTAGCAATATGGCTAGCATGAGTATCATTAATGGCAGCGGTGTGATCATAGTGGTTGTCAAATTTCAGCCATTATCCAAAATTGGGTGGCGGCCTCATAGTGACTACTTAGTTTCTGAACTTGTTGCCGTTACAGCCGCCACCATTGCTTGGCCCGCTAATTTCCGAAAGCGTTTTTGTTGAAAATTTACAATCGGTTTCCCCAGCAGTGATAACAATGATCCGGGACGAGAAATAACGGTAATGCGAAATCGTACAATATCCGACTCTTGATCCCAGTCAACCTGAAAACACTCTTCTCCTTTTTCGATATGCCCAGGAACCGTACCGTAAGCGAAACCAAATTGTCGATATCTTCCGCCGTCGCGTTCAGCGTTTAACGTATATACGATGCGTGCCGGGTTTGCAGACCATTGTGTTAGGACTTTAAATAGAACGGCGACCATGTTACCGCTTTGAATTGGGGTGTCGTGCCATTTCAATGTGGCCATTGCGTGGTTAAACATTTCCCATTTACAAATAGCTTTTGAACCTAGCTGAAAAATGTCCTCGCCTTCGCCTAGAACAATGCTGTAACGATCGAGTCGAAAACCGGGTGGAGCGTTGCCGCGGTCAATCAAATCTGTAGTGCAGCCGACATAGGCGTAATTGAAGTCGATGTCCTGACATTGATTGAGGTAACTACGGAT